>Ga0209023_10000561_pt1 | contig 55975 bp, 45 predicted proteins | sample LakOneMetagenome_FD_187468 | JGI IMG/M metagenome (GOLD analysis project Ga0209023, IMG submission 187468) | Freshwater and sediment microbial communities from Lake Erie, Canada (SPAdes) (version 2) | ecosystem: Environmental > Aquatic > Freshwater > Lentic | place: Lake Erie, Canada... | reverse complement strand
TACACGATGCCGACTGGGACCAGTGGCCTGAACTGCATTGCAAAAAAATTATTGAAGAACTGGAAGCCAGAAATATTGACCCGGAAATCATCAGAGCCATTGCCAGCCACGGACCCAATCATTTTGGTGTGGTGCCCGAAACCCGCATGGATAAAATGCTGTATGCTTTTGATGAACTGAGCGGCCTTACCCATGCATACAGTTTAATGCGGCCCGAAGGCTATACCGGCATGGAACTGAAGGGTATTAAAAAACGTTTTAAAGAAAAAGCTTTTGCTGCCAATGTAAACAGGGATGAGATTGTGGAAGCGATGCAGATGGCGGGTGTGGAGTTGGAGGAAATTATGTTGTTTATTATTGAGCGGCAAGGAGGGGTAAAGTAAAAGATTTAAAAAGGTCACTTTATGTAAAAAATCCGGGGCCATATAGCCCCGGATGCATCATCGTCAGTAGCTCTCCTTCTTCCATCCCCATTGGCGTATAACGCCTTTGTATTCATCCTGATCGGGATAATTACCCTGCAGTACTTTCAGCAGCGAGTTGAGTACTACGGTAATGTTTTTCTTCTGCTGGTTTTTGGTGGCTACCTTTTTGCTTACATCGCCGGCGGTATTGCTGGCGGCTACCAGGGCGGTTTCGTAGGCTTTTTGTATGTCTGTCCAAAAGGCTGTGCCAAACTCTTCGTTACCAAAACCTTCAGCGGCAATACTTTTAACCATCAGCTTAAGTGCTTCATTCCGGTTATTACGGTCGCGGCCCAAAAAATAACCGGCTTTACTGTGTGTAATACCAAAGCGGGCAAATTGTGCCGGGGCATTGGCTTTTTTATATTTCTTTTCAATATAGGTTTTAACATCGCTAACGCCTTCTTCAATCCGGTCGTCGAGCTGGTTAAGTGTAAGTGTTTGGCCGGGGCGCAGGTTACCCGTTTCTACACGTATTTGCAGGCTGTCGGCATAATCGATTGTTTCTTTTTCAAAGTCGGCAGCTTTTTTCCAGCGCAATGTAATATCGGGGTTGGCAAGCCAGGCCGCGGCTACGGACTGTGATACATCTTTGAAATCTATATCGGCTTGCGGAATGGTTTTGGTGCGTACCGGCTTTTTTTTGCCATCACCCTGGCCGCCGCCAGTTTCTTCGGGCATGTATTGAAAGTTTATTGTTTTCATCGTTCTGATCTTTTTATTTGTTTATAATAACAGGGGTAACAGAGGTTTTCGCCAGTTTGCCAACCCTAGGGCGGGTGCAGACTACGGCGGTAAATAGCTGGTAATACTATGGCATTATACTGCTTGAGATAGTTACAACACATTACAGCCACTGTCTTGTGTGCATTGTGTTGCCCACAAATATCTTTACACAGTAGATTATATGCTTTGTGATTATCACAAGGCATTAAAAACATTGATTTATGTGCTTTGTGACCAGCACAAACAATAAAAGACAGCAAATTTTGGATTGTGTGACCGTAACGAAGTATTAAAGACAGCGGTTTGTGACTTTTGTAACGGTAAAATAATATTATACGATTGTAAAATGGCCCGCCTTTAACCAAAACCTGCCACCAGGCAGTTAAGAAAAATGCCTTTTTACCCACGGGCCACAGCTGGCCGTATGAATGAACTGAAAAAAGGGGTATTTGTAAACAGGTACGCATAATATATACAGCGGAAGGGGCTAACGGATAAGTAACCTGCCGCAATTTTTATTGTATACAATATATGCCTGAACCTGGTTTTGAAGATGGGATATCGGATTTTGAAGAAGGGCAAAGACAGCGCCTGCAAAGCAATAGCGGCACATTGGAATTCATGTGACAATCAATTACACAGGAACCACAACAGAAAAATAAAAATTAAATATTATTTATGCAAGAGCTGATCATATTTTTTTAAATACTTTTTTCCTGTCGGCAGAAAGGGTTGTGAAAATAAAAAAGGTTCGTGTGTGAGACGAACCTTTTTGAAGAAATTATTTGTGAGATTATTTTACAAAGATGGAATAAGCATACGCATCATTTGTTCCATTTGTTAAGGTAGCAGGAACTCCATTTTTCCAGATTGTAGCAATACCATTTACTCCGTTAGCTTTGCTGCCGGCTACATAAACATCGCTTCCCAAAACGTAAACAGATGAAGCATAGGTATCAACAGTGCCGGTTGTAAGCGGAATCGCAATACCATTTTTCCAGACTTTTGCAATATTTATTGTGCCATTATACTCATATCCTGCTACATATACATCAGTACCTGAAACAAAAACTGATTCTGCGTAGGTAGCATTGGGAGTGCCTGGTAAAGAAGAGGCCACTCCGTTTTTCCACAATGTGGCAACATCCGCAGGAATTATTGCACCAAATACAGTACCTGAAGCATAAACATCCGTTCCTGAAAAATAAACTGAATTAGCTTCACCATTAGGGCCGCCCGGCAAAGAAGAAGCAATACCGTTTTTCCAGATCTTTGCAACATTATTTGTTCCATTATTTTCATATCCTGCCACATAAACATCGGTACCCGAAACATAAACACCATATGCTGCTGCATCATTAATGCCATTGGTTAAATTGGTAACAACTCCGTTTTTCCAGATTTTTGCAACATTATTTAAACCATTTTCTTCATAGCCTGTAACATACACATCCGTGCCCGAAACAAAAACTGATGTTGCTTCAGCGAAATGATTTCCATCCGTAAGGTCGGTAGCAACCCCGTTCTTCCAAACCTTTGCAATAGTAACCCCTGTCTGATTTTGGTTGGTCTCATACCCTGCTACATAAACATCTGAACCCGACACAAAAACAGACCATCCCTCAGACCTAGTTGGGCCGGGTGGCGTGTTCAAATTTGTAGGTATGCCATTTTTCCAAAGTACTGCCTTGTTATTATCATACCCCGCCACATATACATCCGGTGTTGATGAAGTTGTTGTAAAACTTACATCATTGCCATAAGCCGTACCCATAGTATTGGTTGCATACGCACGTACATGATAGGTTGTTGATACGGCTAAGCCTGTAATAGCGCTGGTGAATGTGCCAATACCTGTTCCATCAGTTGTTTTGGTAGATAAAGCAACCGTTGGGTTGGCCGTTGTGCTCCAGCAAACGCCACGGGCTGTTACGGCTGCACCGCCATCGGTACTGATGGTTCCGCCGCTGCCGGCAGTCGTATTGGTTATGGCAGATATAGCTGTGGTTGTAATGGCTGGTATGGTAGTGGTTGCTGCTGTGGTAAAAACAGAATCGCCGCCGTAAGCAGTACCCACACTGTTTGTTGCATAAGCACGTACATGATAGGTGGTTGCTGCTGTTAAACCGGTAAGTGCACTTACAAATACACCGGTACCTGTACCATCGGTTGTTTTGGTTGCCAATGCAGTGGTTGGGTTGGCTGCGGTACTCCAGCAAATGCCACGGGCTGTTATGCTGGCACCGCCATCGGCCGTTACATTACCGCCGCCTGCAGCTGTTGTCATTGTTATAGCGCTTATGGATGTGGTGGTAACCGTGGGTAATGCCGTAGTAGAGTTTGTTGTAGTAAAACTTATTTCATTGCCATAACTGGTGCCAACATTGTTGGTGGCATAAGCCCTTACATAATAAGTGGTGTTTGCGGTAAGGCCCGATATAGGGCTTGCAAATACGCCGGGGCCGCTGCCGTTACTGGTATGGTTTCCGTTTATATCCGGATTGCTGGCAGTGCCCCAACAAACACCACGGGCAGTTATGGATGGCCCGCTGCCGGTGCTGGCATTACCACCCGATAATGCAGTGTTGGCAGTTACAGAACTTGTTGCCACAGTAGTTACAGTTGGTAAAAGTGGTACAGGGTCTGGTGCATTCTGTTCGCAATTAAAAGAGATAAAAGCTAAGAGCAGCAGGGCGACTATGTGTTTCATGTACTACGGTTTGGTAACAAATGTAGGAAAATACTATATAGGTTGACTTGCTTTGATGTAGAAACCCTCTTTTTGTTTTCCTGTTCTTTTTTGATTTCCGATGAATCGGGACAGGTCCTCTTAAAAAGTAGCCGAGAAGTGATTAGGTCTCCCTTGCTGGATGGTTCCCTGATTTGGCTTTTGTATCACTATAGAGTAGGCTTGAAATTTTTGCCGTATGGTTTGGCTTTGTCCGTTGCCAAAGATACCTGACGGCGATATATGGCAAGCGGTGAGTGGCCTACGAGAAAACTTTATATTACTAAGAGACAATTACAAGAGAGGCATTTTACGCGATGCCATTAGTGGTAACCATATCATGTTTTTTTCTTGTAAGATTGATCTTAAGATAAAATACACATGACCCACCATCCCTTATTCCAACAACATACTTCCTCCAATCATCAGAGACGAGGAACCCACAAAAGCAAATAACGTAAACAGATTTTTCTCCTTCTTTATTTATTGATGCAACCAATTGCCTGTAATAATTATTTTTCTTCAAGTCAATATTCCATTGCGACCCTTTTCCATGTGATGCATTATGTTCTGTAACAGCAAGAAAAAATAAACTGTCAATACACATTATTTCATCGCCCGAAAGAGTTGCGGATTTAACTGAATCATTAAAACGGTGATGAATCGAATCATAATTTAGTATTGCATTCTTTGTTGTATCAAAATGAAATGGAGTTTCGATTTTATTATTTGTGGATGATTCCTCTTTACTGCTGGCAGACTGTTCACATGAACAGGAGAAAATCAATAAAAAGAATATAGTTGTGTGGATTTTCATACAATGTCACATATATTTTTGAAATTACAATGACCACTGTTATATACAGCTTTTGTACAAACCGTCCTCAACATCAACTTAATCCAAACCCTAAACCGATTTAACTTCTACGCAAAGATCCTGCAATACTTTTTTTGCATCGCCAAACAACATGCTTGTTTTTGGTTGAAAGAAGAGATCGTTCTCGATACCGGCGTAACCGGGTTTCATACTGCGTTTGTTTACAATTACGGTTTTGGCAAATTCAACTTCCAGTATGGGCATACCGTATATGGGTGAAGCAGGATCGTTTTTGGCGGCAGGGTTTACCACGTCGTTGGCACCAAGAATTAAAACCACATCGCAGGTCTTGAATTCGTCGTTGGCCTGTTCCATCTCCAGCAGTTTTTCGTAAGGCACGTCTGCTTCGGCCAGCAGTACATTCATGTGGCCAGGCATGCGACCGGCCACGGGGTGTATGGCGTACTTAACTTCCACGCCTTTTTCTTCCAGTATTTTTTCCAGCTCATGACAAACATGCTGGGCCTGCGCTACCGCCAAACCATAGCCGGGCACTATCATTACTTTATTGGCATAGCTCATCACCATGGCCGCATCGGATAAACTGATCTCTTTATAACTACCCTGCTCTTTGCCACTGGCACCGGCTGCTGTTTTGTTACCGCCAAAAGAACCGATGAGTACATTTTGCAAAGAACGGTTCATGGCCTTGCACATGAGTATGGTAAGCAGTGTACCTGCTGCGCCAACCAGTATACCGCCGGTGAGCATTACTTTGTTATCGTATAAAAATCCGCCGCAGGCTGCAGCCACACCGGTGAATGAATTGAGTAAGGAAATTACAACCGGCATATCGGCACCGCCAATGGGCATTACAAAGAACACACCATATACCAATGCCAAACCTAAGATCACATATACCAACAAATGTTGTGCAGGATCGTACACCAGGTAAGCACCAGCCGCAAGCGTAATAGCAAGTACCAATAAGTTTAAAATATTTTGCCCGGTAAAACTCAGGTCTTTCACTTTACCGTTTAATTTGCCCCAGGCGATCATACTGCCGGCAAAAGAAACAGAACCGATGATCAATCCTAATACAATGATTAGTACTGTTGGTTGCACAGAATCTGCCGCCACAACGCCTTCTGCAATTTCTTTGGAGAGATGATTGAATTCTACCACAGAGATCAAAGCCGCACAGGCGCCACCCATACCGTTGAAAAGGCTCACCATTTCGGGCATGGCCGTCATCTTTACTTTTTTGGCTGCCAATGTACCTACTACGCCACCCACCAATAGGCCGCCGAATATCCAGGCATAGTTGCCGAGGTGTTCGCCGGTTTCGGAAGTATATAAAAAGATGGTACCTAAAATGGCAATGCTCATACCGAATGCTGCTACTAAATTTCCTTTACGTGCAGATGCTGGATTAGAAAGCATTTTAAGACCAACGATAAACGTAATGCTTCCTATTAAATAACAGAGTGTAAGTAAATGAGATTGCATAAATATTTTACCCCAAACCCCTAAAGGGGCTTCTGAGTTTTTAATTTTTATAGTTTATAACGATAGCAAACATTATGCTTGTATTTTATTTGCTTTTAAATTTTTTTACTGTTGCCCTTAAGCCCCTTTAGGGGTTTGGGGTTTCTTCTTAAACATTTCCAGCATCCTGTCGGTTACCACAAAACCACCCACCACATTTAATGTACCGAGTACTACGGCTAAAAAACCAAGTATAAGCGCCAGGTAATTATCTGTTTCGGCCTTGCCCATGATGATGATGGCACCAATTACCACCACGCCATGTATGGCGTTTGCACCACTCATGAGCGGCGTGTGCAATACGCTGGGCACACGGCCTATCACTTCAATACCAACAAATATCATCAGGATGACGATGTAGATGATCTGTTGATTGGATGAAATAAAGTTTAGAATGTTTTCCATTATTCAGAATTAAATATAGTTTTCGTTTTTTAAGTAACCGCCGACAGGGTTGAAACCGCTGTCGGGGTTATTACCGCTGTCGGGGTTTTAGCCACCAACCAACTGGCTGACTCTTTCGTTGGTAATTTTTCCGTCATGCACCACACAGGTTCCTTTTACCAGGTCATCTTCAAAATTCAAATTGAATTTGCCTTCTTTATCGATCATCAACTGCAAAAAGTTCAAAATATTTTTTCCGTATAGTTTGCTGGCATCGCTGGGCATGGTAGATGCCAGGGCAGAATTACCAACAATGCTAACACCATTATGAATAACGGTTTCATCGTTCTTAGTAAGTTCAGTATTGCCACCGGTCGCAGCAGCCAGGTCGATGATGACAGAGCCATTCTTCATGGCCGTCATCATTTCGGTGGTAATTAATATGGGCGCTTTTTTACCGGGTATTTGTGCGGTGGTAATAACTATATCTGCTTTAGCAACACTTTCAGCGATCTTTGCTTTCTGGCGTTGCATAAAATCTTCGCTTTGTTCTACTGCGTAACCACCGGCTTTGCTTGCATCGGCAGCACCTTCCACTTCTACAAATTTGGCACCCAGGCTCATCACTTCTTCTTTTACAGCCGGGCGGGTATCAAATACTTCTACCACGGCACCCAAACGTTTGCCGGTTGCAATGGCTTGCAGGCCTGCAACACCAGCACCCAGTATCAGCATTTTTGCAGGAGGGATACTACCTGCTGCCGTCATGAACATGGGAAAATATTTGGGAAATAAATTAGCTGCCAGTAACACGGCTTTGTAACCGGCAATATTTGCCTGGCTGCTTAAAATATCCATGCTTTGTGCACGGGTGGTACGTGGCAGCATATCCATGCTGAAAACCGTTAAACCCTTTGCAGCAAGTTCTTTCATTAATGCTGCATTGAATAAAGGCTGGTAAACACCTAAAATAATTTTAGATTTCAGACCAGCCTGTCCGGCAGGCAGGTTGCCGATCTCGGATTGGGGCAAAGCATTTATGCTCACGATAAGATCGCTGCTTTGTAAAACTTCATTTCGGGATCTTATAACTGCACCTGCTTCGGTATATTTTTCGTCGTTTGCAAATGCTGTAGCGCCTGCATTGTTTTCGATATACACATCTACGTTCCACTTTTTAAGGATGGTAACATGTTCGGGCAGCAGCGATACTCTGGTTTCGGGAGATGGTTCTTTTAATACGCCAATGATCATAAGCAATTAATTGAAGCAAATGTATGAAAAATTAAAACCGTATGGTAAAGTGCTGTTTATGATTAATATCAGGGTTAAAAAACACCATACTGATAAAAAACAGGTCGATGGTTAAAGTTACTGCAGGATGCACTTTTACGGCTGCCCAGGCTTCTTCCATCTCTGCACTCCAGTGTATATCATCAAATACCAATATCGTTTTAGCATTTGCATGTTGCAGAAGCTGGTTAAAATAATCCAGGGTTGGCTGCTTTCGGTGGTTGCCATCTATAAAAGCAAAATCTATTGCTGTAAGATCTGATAAAAGCGGGGCCAGTGTTTTTGCAAAATCACCTTGTGTTAATTGCACATTGTTCAGCTGCAGCTCGTCAAAATTTTGTTTTGCTATGGAAGCAATAGCTCCTGATCCTTCGCAGGTAAATACTTTGGAAGCGGCATTGGCAGCTGCCAGGTAAGCTGTTGTAATACCGAAGGAAGTACCCAGTTCCAAAACGGTTGCAGGCTGGTAATATTTTACCATCCGGTGTAAAAGCTGTGCGTATTTTTTGGGTTTGAGCGATGATGCAGCGATGGCAGACACTACTCTTTTATTGGTTTTTATAACAGAGGAACCTGCGCCAAAATCCTCCACTTCAATAACAGTTGAATTATTTAGCAGTGCTTTTCTTCTTTGCTCTATGGGTTGATAAGCCGGGTAAGCTGTTGTATCGTTGAGTACATTTTTTATAAAATCAAATACAAAGGGAGAATGAATACCATGGCCCTTACCGTTGGAGGCAGTAAGGTAGTAATGAAGGTATTTTTTTGCGAGTTGAAAACGGCTGTACAATTGAATGATGAGTTATGAATTATGAGTTATGAATTCGTTCCCATGTTTGAAAAGAGTATGAATATATATGCTTTTCATCTGTCTCAAAATCCTGGTTGCGGGTAAGCTTCCATTTTATTTCATCAATTACGGGGAAAAAAGTATCACCTTCGAGTGTTGCATGCACACGTGTTATATAGATCTTGTCAGCGATCTCCATGGACTGCTTATATATTTCACCGCCGCCGATCACAAATATTTCATTGCAGTTGGTTTCCTTTGCTTTTTGTAATGCATCCTGCAGATCGGTTGCTGTAATTACGTTTTCAGCTTTCCAGCCGGGCTGCCTGGTAACAACAATATTGATCCTGCCGGGCAACGGTTTGTTTACCGCTTCAAAGGTTTTACGGCCCATAATCACCACCATGCCCCAGGTAGTATTTTTAAAAAATTTAAGGTCGTTGGTTAAATGCCAGAGCAACTGGTTGTCTTTACCAATGGCGTTATTTTCTGCAGCAGCAACTATCAGGCTTATCGTCATTTTTTTATTTTTAGTATGTGCAGCCAGCACAAAAAGCATTCCCTTAAAACCAACTTACTCCAAAATTCCCCCTTCAGGGGGTTAGGGGGTTTTAATTAAACGGCCACCGGCGCTTTTATGGCAGGATGTGATTCGTAATTCAGCAACTCAAAATCTTCAAATGTAAAATCAAAAATATCTTTTACTTCAGCATTGATCTTCATCTGCGGCAAAGGAAAAGGCGTTCTGGTTAATTGCAGTTCGGCCTGCTCAAAATGGTTTTTATATAAATGCACATCGCCGAATGAATGGACAAATTCTCCCGGCTCTAAATCGCAAACCTGTGCAATCATCATGGTTAGTAAAGCATAAGAAGCAATATTAAATGGCACGCCCAAAAACACATCCGCCGAACGCTGGTATAACTGGCATGATAAACTGCCCCTGGTTTCTCCCTTCAGGGGGTCAGCGGGTTTTACATAAAACTGAAACAGGCAATGACAGGGCATCAGTTTCATCTTTGGCAGGTCGGCCACATTCCAGGCGCTGATGATCATACGCCGGCTGTCGGGATTTGTTTTAATAGTATGTATCAGTTCCTTTACCTGGTCTACTTCTACCCCATCGGCTCCCTGCCAGCTGCGCCATTGCTTGCCATACACGGGACCCAGGTCGCCATTCTCATCGGCCCATTCGTCCCAGATCTTTACGTTATGTTCTTTCAAATAGCCAATATTGGTATCGCCTTGTAAAAACCAAAGCAGCTCGTAAATGATACTTTTCAGGTGGCATTTTTTGGTGGTCACCAACGGAAAACCATCGGCCAGGTTAAAGCGCATCTGGTAGCCAAAAACGCTGCGGGTGCCGGTTCCGGTGCGGTCGCTTTTGTCGGCACCGGTTTCAATAATATGCTTAAGAAGATTCAGGTATTGTTGCATGCCTGCAAAATAAGTTAAAAGTTGAAAGCTGAAAGTTGAAAGTTATTAAGAGTGTGCAGAACCGGCCTTGCTAAGGCTTCTATAACCAGGAAAATTTATTACCCAGGTACATGATACGTTCGGGATATGCAGGAAGAACGAGGCTATAGTTTACTGAACAATGATTTGGGCGGTTTTAAATCCTTTATCGGTATCTAACTGAATGATATAGCTTCCTTTGGTAAATGATACCGGCAGGTTCACTTTTACCTGGCCGTCTTTACGGGTTACACTACCCAGTTTTATTTCTTTTCCATCGGCAGCAAACATTTTAAAGCCATTTAACTGGTAGTTTTTTACCTGTATAAAAAATTCATTGTCTGTTACCGGATCGGGATAAACCTTATAAGATGCCGTAGCATCAACAGGCAAAGCATCCATTGAAGCAACCGCAAACTGGTTAAATACTTTTATATTGTTTCTTTGGGCATAGCCGCCGGAAACTGTTCTGCCAAAACTTCCATCTGCAGGCAAGGTACTTCCCGCAGGTACGGTCCAATCTGCTGCAGACTTGTTAACTACAGCAAAACGATTATCCCATAAACCTGTAAAATCTGCAACGGATAATTTAAGGTCATAACTACCCGAAACGGGCTTTGCATCCGGAGTGATGGTCCACATACCGGCAGTATTAACGGCCTTGTATCTCATTTCATTCTCGGTTGCATTTACATTCCATCCCTGGGGCCTGGCAAATGAAACATTTACATACTGAATTCCGGCGAGTGGATTTTTGCTAAGGTTATCCATTTCGCAAGGTCTTACCCTGATCGCATCCCCTACAGGTAATACATAATTATTGACACTTGCAGGAGCAATATACTGCCTTAAATTTCCATTGATCCATGATCTTGAAAAACGGCTGTTATCAGCATCTGCGCCAAACCAGCTGCTTTGCGATGCGTTAGCAATTGCATAGTAAGAACCGGTATTTACTACCCCGTTTCTCAGGTTCCATTTATCTGAGCTGATATCAGACAGCAGGTTCAATCCTTTGTTATTTACTTCCAGTATACCAAACCTGGCAATTGTTTTTACGCTTTGTGTTCCATTGCCCCAAAAGATAAAACTACCTGCTCCATAGTTGTAAGCGGCATTGGTATTGTCAATAAGATCAGCTTTGCCGGTATTTGTTTTTGCGATGAAGATGGTTCCATCGTTATGGATACTACTCTTATTTTCCAGCGATATGCCGCCGCCTACATACATATTTGCATTTTTTTCTACGGTTATGTTGGTATTGCCGGTAGCCAGTAAAACATCCTGGGCATTAACAAAAAATACAGTTAGTGTGGCTGATAAAAGAAGAGAGATCTTTTTCATCTTGCTGTTAGTTTTACAATGTTCAGGTAAAGTACAACAATTTTTAAATATTCCCAATGTCGAAATTCATTTTTCCGGCAACTGCTGATTGTCAGCAACTTAAGTTTACAAGAGAGTCTGTTTCAACCCTGCGCCGGGTATTTCATCCGGTTTATTCTCTGTAAATTTGCAATTATTTTATTTGAAAGATCATGAGTAAAAAAGGAAAAGTATTAATGGCTATGAGTGGCGGTATTGATAGTACCGTAGCGGCTTTAATGCTTCATAAAGAAGGATACGAAGTGGTGGGAATTACCATGAAGACATGGGATTATGCCGCCAGCGTGGGCAGTACCGGTAAAAAAGAGACCGGCTGCTGCAACCTGGATAGTTTTAATGATGCCCGCCAGGCCGCCGTGCAGCACGGTTTTCCGCATTTTATTTTAGACATACGGGAAGAGTTTGGCGATTTTGTAATTGAGAATTTTATTGAGGAATATATTGCCGGGCGCACGCCCAATCCATGCGTTATGTGCAACACACATATCAAGTGGCGTGCCCTTATGAAAAGAGCCGATGCACTGGGCTGCGATTTTATCTCAACCGGTCATTATGCCCAGGTGCACCAGCACACAAATGGCCGCTATTTTATACGCAAGGGTATTGATGATACCAAAGACCAAAGCTATGCCCTGTGGGGATTACAGCAGGATCTGCTGAGCCGCACCATTTTACCACTGGGCACTTATCATAAAAAAGATATCCGCCAGATGGCGCATGATTTTGGATATCCCGAACTGGCAAAAAAGAATGAGAGCTACGAAATTTGTTTTGTGCCCGATAACGATTACCGCGGTTTTTTAAAGCGCAAGGTAGAAGGATTGGAAGAGCGGGTAAATGGCGGAAATTTTGTTGACAAAACCGGAAAGATACTGGGGAAGCACAAAGGCTATCCCTTTTATACCGTGGGGCAGCGCAAAGGACTTGATATTGCCCTGGGCCGGCCGGCATTTGTTACCGAAATTATACCCGAAACCAACACGGTTGTTTTAGGCGAAGAGGCCGACCTGAACCGAACCGAAATGAAGGTTAGCGGCCTCAACTGGATAAAATACGATGGAATTACAGATGGTATGGAAGCTGTTACCAAGATAAGATATAAAGATAAAGGTGCATTAAGTAACCTCTACACATACGAAAAAGGCATAAATGTTCGTTTTTATGAAGATGTTAAGGGCGTTGCCCCCGGCCAGAGTGCTGTTTTTTACGAAGGAGACGATGTAATTGGCGGAGGCATCATTCAACGCACGGAGCAGCAATTTACCATTTAAATGTATCTATATTTGTAATATATTTCAACTTATGAGAAAGAATCTTCTTCTAATAACCATTATTGCTGCTGTAGTATTCACATCCTGCAGTAAAGATCCGGAAGTGCTGGATGTACCTTCGGTAAATGATTATTCACCTTATGTTGTGGGCAAGTACATAACCTACAACCTCGATTCTACCGTTTTCATAAATTTTGGAACAAAGGATACAGTTATTAAATACCAGGTAAAGCACCAGGTAGATGCCCAGATAACCGACAACCTGGGCAGGCCTGCCTACCGCATCATCCGTTACATACGTAAAACCGCTGCTAATCCCTGGGTGCCTGATAATACCTTTATGGCAATACCTACTGAATTTGCCATGGAGTTTGTAGAAAACAACATGCGTTATCTTAAGCTGAAAGGACCAGTAAAAGATGGTTTTTCCTGGAAAGGAAATTCCTATATCGATACGTATTCTTTAAACTCCAATGTTAAATACCTGGATGACTGGGATTATACCTACGATAGTGTAGATGTTAAAAAGACAATTGGCAGTTTTACACTGGATAGTACTTTGCATGTAGCACAACGCGATGAGGTTATCGGCAATCTTTCTGATCCCAATTCGTACAGCGAAATAAATTTTGGTTCGGAGAATTATGCCAAAGGGCTGGGACTTATCTACCGCAATTTCTTACACGTAGAATATCAGCCAGCAAGGCCGGGCGTTGGCGCCTACAGGGTTGGTTATGGCGTAAAGATGACGATGATCGATCATAACTAAATGACAATGACCAACGCTAAACTTAAAGCGTTATTTCCCTTTACTAAAAGTTGAGAAATCTGTTCCCGGTATCTTATCTGCCCCCAATTGGTTAAGCATGGTTACCAGTTGCCCGCGGTGATAGGTAGCATGATTAAACACATGATGCAACATCTGGTATACCGGCATTTTAATCTGTTCTTTATTGCGTACAAATGCAAATACATGCACAAGCTGGCTTTCGGTAGCATTGTCGATCCACTCTTTAAACAGCTGGCTTTGTTTTGCCAGTGCAGCTGTCATTTCTGTAAAGGTTCCGGTAAATGCAGCGCTGTCTAAAACAATATGCTCTGTAAGTTTTAGGCGCTTCCACCATACTTCTTCGGCCAGCCACATATGCTGTACCGTTTGATAAATAGAAGGAAAACTGTTCACAATTTCCTTTTCGGCTGTTCCTTCAGGCATTTTGCTGATCCTGTCAATTAACAGCCCGGTGGCCCAGATATTATAAGCGGCATATTGTTGCAATAATTCCTTCATGGTTTTCAGTACTTTTGATCCTGCCTGCCGGCAGGCAGGTTTAAGCTGCAAGGCGCAGGTAAAATTATCAATTATTCATTACACCACTATCAATTAAAATATATGCCCGATAAAAATTTCCCTTACAGTGGTTTTAGCTCTGTTGCCATTCATGGTGGTGGCGAGCAGGATCCTAACTATGCACATCTTACTCCTATTTATGCCAGCAGCACGTATGTGTTTGATGAGGCAGAGCAAGGTATGCGAAGATTCAGCGGTGAAGAGAAAGGATATATTTACAGTCGCTGGGGGAACCCTACCATTACCGAAGCTGAAGAAAAAATTGCAGCACTTGAAAGTTTTGGTATTACCAATGATGCCGGAGATCAACTAAAATTAAAAGCCATTTTGCATGCCAGTGGCATGGCAGCCATCAGCACATTAATGATCGGTACTTTAAAAGCCGGGGATAAAGTTTTAACGCATTACTCCTTATATGGTGGCACACAGGAACTGCTGGAAAAAATTTTACCTCCATTGGGTATAGAAGCGATCATTGCAGATCTGCGGGATATAAACAAAGCCGCAGAAGCAATGCAGTCAGATACCAGCATAAAAATGCTTTACCTGGAAACGCCCGCCAATCCTACCATACAGTGTGTTGACCTGGATGAGTTAACCAGGCTGGCCAAAGCCCGCAATTTAATGGTGGCAGTAGATAATACTTTTGCCACTCCTTTTTTACAACAGCCTTTTCAATACGGTGTTGATTTTGTAATGCATAGTACCACCAAATTCCTGAACGGGCACGGTACCGCTATTGGCGGCATTTTACTTGGTAAAGATATTGAGCTGATGAATGGCCATATCACTAAAGTACACCGACTGCTGGGCGGCAACAGCAATGCCTTTGACGCTTTTTTACTTACTCAGGGTATGAAAACACTGGAGGTACGCATGGAACGTCATTGCCACAATGCCATGGAAGTGGCCGGTTTTTTAGAGCACCATCCCGCAGTAAGCAAAGTAAATTACCTCGGGCTTCCGTCACATCCCGATTTTAATACCGCTACCAAACAGATGCGGCACCCCGGCGCCATGCTGAGTTTTGAAATGAAGGATGGACTGGAGGCTGCAAAAAACTTTATTGATAAACTGCAGATGTGCATCCGGGCTGTTTCATTAGGCACCTGCGATACATTAATTTCTCACCCGGCCAGTATGACACACTATAGCGTTCCTAAAGAAAAGCGGGAGCAGTACGGCATTACTGATGGACTGATACGCATGAGTGTGGGTATTGAAAATGTGCAGGATATTATACTGGATCTTGGAAAAGCCCTTCAATAAAATGAACCATACAAGAAAAATTTACCTGGCTCTGCTGTACTTTTTTTTATCTACCGTTATTACCTGGTGGTTTGTAGATGTATGCCCTTTGTACGAAAGTGTAGCGCAAAAAATATTATCTACAGGTATTGCCGGAGCCAAATGGGGCTTGCAAATTGCAGCAGCGTATTTTTTCCTTGCAGAAAAAAAATGGGACTTCCTGAAGAACATGGGAGCTACCTGCCTGGTTGGCTCCGTAATTTTATTGCCTTATGCTATTGCTGCTACCTTCAGTAACATCAATGGTGCCGGCTTTTTTGTTGGTTCACTAATAACTGCAGTAGTGGTAATGATCGCGTTATATTTTTTAAACGTGCATAAACTTGGTTTACCCAAAAAATGGTTCTGGGGTTGGATATGCTGCCTGGCCATTGCCATCACACTTCAGCTTACAGTTGTATTTTCAGTAATTAAATTTTAACCTATGTCAATTATAATAAGAAAGGCAGTTAAGAAAGATTGCACCAGGATGATGGAACTGATCCATGAACTGGCGGTGTATGAAAAAGAACCCGATGCCGTTACGGTAACCTTTGATCATTTTGTTGAAAGCGGCTTTGGCGAAAGCCCCGTATGGTTTGCCTGGATAGCCGAATATGAGGGGAAGGTAGAAGGTTTTGCTTTGTGTTATATCCGCTACAGTACCTGGAAGGGCCAGCGGCTTTACCTGGAAGATTTTTTAGTAAGTGAAAAAATGCGTGGCAAAGGAATTGGCCAGTTATTATTTGATACTTTGATTGAAGAATGTAAAGCAAAAAAATACAGCGGCATGGTTTGGCAGGTTTTAGACTGGAATGAGCCAGCCATCAATTTTTATAAAAAATACCCGGATGTGGTAATTGATAAGGGTTGGTTGAATTGCAGTATTAATTTTTAAAATTAATTTTCCTCAGGCAACATATAATAATCTTTGGGCATCTTGTTATAACACAACCTTTTTCACCCAAACCTTACACGTATGTTAACTACCCTAAAAACAAGATCAATTTGCAGAAGCCTGCTGCTGATCTTCACCTTATCTGTCTTTTTTTCCTGCCAGAAAGATATTAGCCTTGAAGATGCAGGAACTGTTGTAACTCCGCCTGATCTTACAACAAAAATCAGTTCTTCTGTTTCTGGCTTTGTTACAGATGAGAACGATGCGGCTGTTAAAGGCGCTACTGTACAATTCGGTGCCAGCAGCCTCACCACCGACAAATACGGCTACTTTGAAGCAAAGAATGTGCAGGTAGTAAAAGAAGCCGCTGTCGTTACTGTTTCTAAGCCAGGATATTTTAAAGGCATTAAAACTTACCTGGCAAAAGAAGGCAAAGCTGCTTTCTTCAGAATAAAATTAATACCAAAAACTACCGTTGGTAATGTAAATGCAGTATCTGGCGGCACTGTTACTTTGGCAAATGGATTGAGTATTAAATTACCTGCAGGCGGCATTGTAAATGCAACAACCAACACTGCATACACGGGCACTGTAAACGTTGCAGCATATTGGATAAACCCAACAGCTGCAGATCTGAATAAAATTATGCCCGGTGATCTGCGTGGGATAAATACCGAAGGCTCAATAAAATTGCTGAAAACTTTTGGTATGGCTGCTATTGAATTAACAGGTTCCGGTGGAGAATTGTTGCAGATCGTAAACGGGCAAAAGGCAACGCTTACTTTACCTATACCTTCATCACTTGCTGCCAGCGCACCTGCAACCATTCCTTTATGGTATTTTGACGAAGCAAAAGGCTTGTGGAAAGAAGAAGGCAGTGCCGTAAAAACCGGTAATAATTATGTAGGCGATGTAGGCCATTTTTCATTTTGGAACTGGGATGTGCCTGGTAATTTTGTACAGTTTGATTGTACAATAAAAGATGCGGCAGGCAACCCGATCCCCAACACATTTGTACAGATTGGTATTTCCGGAACAACCGAACTACGCTGGGGCTATACAGATCTTTCGGGTTTTGTTTCTGGTCTTGTTCCTGCTAATACGCAATTGATCTTGTATGTATTCCCAACATTTGGGTGTAGCTCATCCATATATTCTCAGAATTTTACAACAACCAACGTAAATATTTCACTGGGTGTAATCACCATATCATCAAACCTTACAGCCACAGTTTCTGGTACTATTACAGACTGTAACAACAGCGCCGTTACAAATGGAGATATTATTATCTCGCCCGGATTTGGGTTTTACCGCCTGGCAGCAACCAATACAGGAGCATTTAGTTTTTCAATTATATTGTGTAATAACAATCCTGTCTCGGCAACTATTATAGCAGAAGACCAGGCAGCACAGCAGCAAAGTGCTCCTCTCAATGTCAATATAACCGGAGGAACAAATAACATCGGTAATTTACAAGCTTGTAATGGCTCAAATGCAGAATTTATAAATTATTCCATTGACGGAGGCAGCTACTCAATTAATGTTCCTGTTGACACTATCCGAACATTCCCTACTCTTCCGCCCACACCAACGATTGTTATTACCGGGGCCCAAATTACAGGCCCCAATAGTGCATATATAGTATTTGCAAAGGATGGCATGGCTTTAAACAGCGTACAATCGCTGGTTCATTTTAGCGCAGGGCAAATGCAAAATGCCAATTTTATTAATAACCCAATTGATGTACATATTACCGAATATGGTGCCATTGGCGAATTTTTCAGCGGCAGTTTTACCGGTGTATTTACAGATAACCAACCACCTAATGCAACACACAGTGTAACCTGCAGCTTCAGAATACGACGAGCGTTTTAGAGTTTGAATATTCTTAAAAGCTTTCTGCCAAAACAGAAAGCTTTTTTATTTCCTTTGAACTGTCTTTGCCTTCAATTTTAAAAAAGCCCTGATTTAGTTGCGTCTAACATCAAATATATTTACCTTGTATAATCATCACCCTAAAACTCACTGCATGGTAAAGATATACTCCCAAAAAATCTCACTTGCACTGCTGACATTTGTTTTATTTACGCTTGCCTTTTCTTCAGGGTGCAAAAAAAGTGCTGCCGAAAACATTACAACCAGTGATCAATATATCAAATACACGATCAATAACATTTCATATAGCTATAACATACCTGCTGATACACTTTATACCGGAGCCAATTTTAGCCTTTCAGCAATAGCAATATTTGGAGAAAATGTAGTAACCCCTGTTAATAATGTGGCCATGTTAATGAACTATACAGGTATGGGAGTTGGAAGCAACCAAAAGCTACTTGACTTTAGCCCCTGCCAGGTAAACGGCCACTTAAGTATAACCAATCCCATTTTTGTGAAGATCACCGAATTTGGCCCTGCCGGGCAGGTTTTTATATCAGGTGAATTTACCGGGATATTCACCGGACCGCCTGCAAATACCCAATACAATGTTACCTGTTCATTCAGAGTAAAAAGATAGTACCCGGATAGTTCAGCCTCTGCATGGCTGAAGTCCGTAAACAGAAAGCTTTTTTATTCCCTTTAAACTACGCCCCCGTTTTCGTAAATTTGCCATTCCAAAAAAATATTATGGCAGAAAAAATAACTATGGGTGCAGATGGTATACTAAACGTACCAGATCAACCCATCATCCCTTTTATTGAAGGCGACGGCATTGGCCCCGAAATATGGCATGTGGCCCAAAAAGTATTTGATACCGCTGTGGGCAAAGCTTATGGCGGACAAAGAAAGATTGAATGGAAAGAAATGCTGGCCGGCGAAAAAGCTTTTAAACAAACTGGCGAGTGGCTGCCCGCCGAAACCTTGCAGACTGCAAAAGATTACCTGGTATCCATAAAAGGGCCATTAACCACGCCTATTGGCGGTGGCATCCGCTCACTAAACGTGGCCATGCGGCAAGACCTGGATCTGTATGCCTGTGTAAGGCCGGTTAAATGGTTCAAAGGTGTTCCTTCGCCGGTAACGCATCCTGAAAATGTGGACATGATCATCTTCAGGGAAAATACCGAAGATATTTATGCCGGCATAGAATGGAAAGCAGGCTCGCCCGAAGCACAAAAGTTTGAAAAATTTCTGATAGAAGAAATGGGTGTGAAGAATATCCGTTTCCCGGGTGATAGTAGCTTTGGCGTAAAACCTGTTTCTGCAGAAGGCAGCAAGCGCCTGGTGAGAGCTGCCATTAAACATGCGCTGGAGCATGATCTTCCATCAGTATCGTTGGTGCACAAGGGCAACATCATGAAATTTACCGAAGGCGGATTTAAAAACTGGGGCTACGAAGTGGCCCGCCAGGAGTTTGGAGATAAAACCTTTACCTGGGACGAATGGGATGAACTAAAAAAAGAACATGGTGAGGCACATGCCAACGAAGTGCAGCGCAAAGCCCTGCACGAAGGCAAGCTGCTGGTGAAAGATGTAATTGCTGATAATTTTTTACAGCAGATACTGATTGCGCCAAAAGACTATTCCGTAGTAGCAACACTTAACCTGAATGGCGATTATATCTCTGATGCATTGGCCGCAGAAGTAGGCGGTATAGGTATTGCGCCAGGCGCAAACATCAATTACAAAACCGGGTATGCTGTTTTTGAAGCTACCCATGGAACGGCACCAAAATTTGCCGGCACTAATAGCATGAACCCCTCTTCGGTTATTTTAAGCGGCTGTATGCTGCTTGAATATATTGGCTGGAAGGAAGCCGCAGATCTGATTGAATCGGCTTTGCAGGCCACCATTATGCGTAAAAGTGTTACCATCGATTTTTATAACCTGATGACCGGTGCTACGCTTTTAAAAACAACCGAGTTTGGCGATGCCATCATTGAGAACATGGGTTCGGTAATTAGCGATTTTCAGTTGAAGAAATCAACAGGATTATAAAGGCCGATACTGGATGCTGGATACTTGATACTGGATGCAGCCTGAAACCTGGGATAGCTGTTCAATATTTGAGCCCTGTCCAGTATCAAGTATCCAGAATCTAGCATCCAGTATCCTGTCTCTTTTCATACATTTGCAAAAACCAATTTATAAATCATGGCAAAAATTAAAGTTGAAAATCCCGTAGTAGAACTGGATGGCGATGAGATGACACGTATCATCTGGAAATTCATTAAAGACAAACTGATACTTCCTTACCTGGAAGTTCCGATTCAATATTTTGACCTGGGTATGGAATACCGTGACGAGACCAACGACCAGGTTACCATTGATGCAGCCAATGCCATCAAGGCCTGCGGCGTTGGTATCAAATGCGCTACCATCACCCCTGATGAACAGCGTGTAGAAGAATTCAAGCTGAAACAAATGTGGAAATCACCAAACGGAACCATCCGCAATATCCTGGATGGCACTGTTTTTCGTGAGCCCATTGTAATGCAGAATGTACCACGTTTGGTAACCAACTGGACGGCGCCCATCATCGTTGGCCGCCATGCTTTTGGCGATCAGTACCGTGCCACTGATACGGTTATAAAAGGCAAAGGAAAATTAACCATGACCTTTACACCCGAAGGTGGTGGCGAAGCACAGGTTTTTGAAGTGTACAACTACAAAGGCGACGGCGTTGCTATGACGATGTATAATACCGATGAAAGTATTTATGGTTTTGCACGTAGTTGTTTCAATATGGCGCTTAGCAAAAAATGGCCTTTATATCTTTCTACAAAAAATACCATCCTTAAAAAATACGACGGACGCTTTAAAGATATTTTTGAAGAAGTGTATCAAAATGAATTTAAAGCCGCTTACACCGAAGCCGGCATTACTTACGAACATCGCCTGATAGATGATATGGTGGCATCTGCTTTAAAATGGAATGGCAATTTTGTTTGGGCTTGTAAAAATTATGACGGCGATGTGCAGAGTGATACAGTTGCACAGGGTTTTGGCTCTTTAGGTTTAATGACCTCTGTTTTAGTTACACCTGATGGAAGTACCATGGAAGCTGAAGCTGCGCATGGCACTGTAACCCGTCACTACAGAGATCATCAGAAAGGTAAGCCAACTTCTACCAACCCGATCGCTTCTATTTTTGCCTGGACAAGGGGCCTCGCCTTCCGTGGCAAATTAGACAGCAACCAGCCATTAATAGATTTTTGTAATGCATTGGAAGCCGTTTGTATTGAAACGGTAGAAAGCGGTAAAATGACAAAAGACCTGGCCGTTTGTATTCATGGCAATAAAGTAACCCACGGTGAACATTATTTGTACACCGAAGAGTTTTTAGATGCCATTGATGAGAACCTGAAGAAGAAAATGGGAATGTAAAATAAATTACGTTATAAATTAAAACGCCCTGCTTTTGGCAGGGCGTTTTAATTATCTTTAGGTATGACCACAGCCATCATCATTACCATATGTACGTTGTTATTAATTGCTTATATCTTTGATCTCACTTCTTCTAAAACAAGAATACCATCTGTTATTTTTTTACTGATCCTGGGTTGGGGAGTGAGGCAACTGGCAATTGCCCTGCACATCAACATTCCCGATCTCTCCCAGCTATTACCAATTTTTGGGACTGTAGGCCTTATCCTTATTGTGCTGGAAGGCTCGCTGGAACTGGAACTGAACAGGTCGAAAACATCGATCATAAAAAAATCATTTATTGCAGCACTATTGCCGATACTGGCTATGAGTTTTTTGTTGGCGTTTGCATTCCAGTATTTCATGGCAGGCCTTTCATTAAGAGATGCCCTCACCAATGCTGTTCCTTTCTGCGTTATCAGCAGTTCAATAGCTATCCCCAGCGCAAAATACCTGAGTACTGCAAACAGGGAATTTATCACCTATGAAAGCAGCCTCTCCGATATTTTTGGTGTTATCTTTTTTAATTTTGTTGCATTAACCGAACTCAACAGATCGCATAGTATAGCTGAGTCAGGGGTTCAGTTACTGATCATGATCGCTGTATCTTTTGTTGCAACCATCCTACTTGCATTTTTATTGAGCAAGATAGAGCACCACATCAAATTTATGCCGATTGTTTTACTCATACTACTGATCTATGCCATTGCAAAACTATATCACCTGCCGGCACTTATTTTTATCCTTATTTTTGGTTTATTCCTGGGTAACCTGGATGAGCTGAAAAGGTTTAGGTGGATCAAAAATTTAAAACCCGATGAACTAAACGGGGAAGTGCATAAATTTAAAGAGCTCATCACCGAAGGCACATTCCTTATACGCACTGTCTTTTTCTTATTGTTTGGCTACCTGATAGAAACAGCAGAAGTTTTAAATGCAGATACTTTTGTATGGGCTATCGGAATTGTAGCAGCCACATTGGTGATCCGGGCCATTCAATTTAAAATATCTAAAATACCATTGTTGCCGATGTTGTTTATTGCTCCCAGGGGATTAATCAACATCCTGTTGTTTCTATCCATTGTTCCGGCCCAAAACATTCCACTTGTAAATAAATCATTAATACTGCAGGTAGTATTATTATCTGTTTTATTGATGATGATCGGCTTACTATCAACCGGGAAAAAAGAGGAAATCTTAACGAAAGAAAAAATCAAAACGGATGAACCAGTCTCCATCTAATGACCCTTTACACGGCAAAACCCTCCAGATGATCGTAACGCACCTGGTAGAAATGTATGGTTGGGAACAATTGGGCAAACGAATTCCCATTAACTGTTTTAAAAGCAACCCAAGTATAAATAGCAGCCTTAAATTTTTACGAAAAACACCATGGGCAAGAAAAAAGGTAGAAGACCTGTACATAAACGGCTAAGAAAATAATCCGGTTTATATTAGGATATCGCCCAATGTATTTTTAACTTGTAGTAGTATTACACCCTAAACTGTACTACATGAAGAAATTTCTACTACTTACATTTTCCTGTTTTTTGATTTTTGCTACCAATGCACAGATCGTAAATATTCCCGATGCCAATTTTAAAAATGCATTGCTAACCCATAGCCCTGTTATTGATTTAAACAATGACGGGCAGATACAGGTGAGTGAGGCACAGGCTGTATTAGGAAATATATTTGTTTCTAATAAAAACATTAGCGACCTGACAGGCATTGAGGCATTCGTTAATATTCAGGCATTGTATTGTGACAGGAACCACATTACCTCTTTAACAATAAATAATTTTTCACGTATCAGTACTATTAGCTGCAATGAAAACAACCTTACTTCTTTAACCCTTACCAATTCTCCACAAATTGTAATTCTGTATTGCCAACTGAATCAACTTACTTCCTTGGTCCTTTCTGGTTTGCCAACTCTGAAGGTTCTGGACTGTCATTGGAATCAGCTCACCACCATGATATTTAACCCCTCGGCCCCGCTACAGTCTTTAGATTGCTCATTTAACCAGTTTACCACATTACCTTCTTTTAATACAAACTTCATCCGTACATTGGATTGCTACAATAATTTAATGAGCTCCCTGACTTTAGGAAATTCACCTGTTTTACAAAGTCTAAATTGTTCAAATAACAAGCTATCCACATTAAGTTTAACCAATTTTCCGGCCCTGCTGGATATAACATGCTCCTATAATCTACTAACAAGTCTTAATCTTTCTAATTTGCCCGCCTTAAAGTCTTTATGGTGTGCATACAATCAGCTTACGGGTTTAACGCTAAGTAATTTGCCTACTTTTAATTTTATGCAATGCTCCTATAACTCTCTACTATCCTCATTAACGCTAACAAATCTGCCGGCCCTGCAATATCTATATGCCAGTTACTGTAAACTTGATACTTTAAAACTGAACAATTTTCCGGCTTTATTAAGGGTTGATTGTAATTGGAACCACCTTAAATCTTTATCAATAACAAATGCGCCCTTATTCTCAACACTCATTTGTGAACCATCTAATGACATTAGTAATTTACAACTGGCGAATTTACCGTCGTTAACAAACCTGGATTGCATAAACAACCAGCTTACAGAGCTAGACCTAAGCCAGACAGGAGTTAAATCGCTGGCCTGCGGTGGAAATCCAGATCTTATTTCAATAAACATAAAGAATAATTCAATTTCTGCAACACCCGCAACTTTTCATGTGGTTGGCCTTACCCAATTACAATCAATATGTGTTGATGATGCCGAGCTGGCATATATAACAAGCAGGGTGAACGCTACACTACCGGGTCAACCTGTTTCAGTATCTTCTTTTTGCAATTTCAATCCCGGAGGAAATTATAATACGTTAATCGGACAACTTCGTTTTGATGAAACCATTAATGGATGTGGTGCACTTGACAGTACTATGCAAAATGTAAGAATAACTATCGACGACGGAACTCAAACGGGATCAACCTATACCGATGCACAGGGGAATTATAAATTTTTCGCAACTCAACCCAATAACACGGTTATTCCTGTTTTTGAAAATCCATATTTTGTATCAACTCCTTCTGCTCAAACAATAACTTTTGTTGGGTATGGAAATACGCAGGTTGCGGATTTTTGCATTACAAAAAATGGTATTCACCCAGACCTTGAAATAACCCTGTTACCAGTAACTATTGCCAGGCCTGGTTTTGATGCACAATACAAACTGGTTTACAGAAATAAAGGAAACCAGATTTTATCAGGAACCGCAACACTTAATTTTGATGCACTCAAATTAAATTTCCTAACTGCTATACCCAATGTAAGCGGTCAAACTGCAGGAAACCTTAGTTGGTCCTATAGTGGATTATCTCCTTATCAAACAAAAATGATCACGCTTACATTTCACGTAAATGCGCCCCCTGTTGTAAATATCGGCGACATACTTCCTTTCACAGTAGTTATTAATCCAATTACAGGAGATGAAACACCAGGTGACAATACTTTCAACTTTAACCAGGTTGTAAGGGGCGCTTTTGATCCAAATGACAAGGATGTTACAGAAGGCCAGGCCATTGATATTTCAAAAAAGGGCGATTATCTTCATTATATCGTGCGGTTTCAAAACACAGGTAATGCAGCCGCTACTAGCGTTATCATAAAAGATTCACTGGCAGATAATGTAGACTGGAACTCGCTTGTACCAGTTAACGCCAGTCATCCTTACAGAACGGTGATCAGCAAGGGAAATAAAGTTGAATTTATTTTTGAAGGAATAAATCTGCCTTCAAAAAATGTAAATGAACCTGCCAGCCATGGTTTTGTATCGTTTAAAATAAAACCCAGGCCAACTGTTGGCATTGGAGAGATCATCCGTAACAAAGCTGATATTTACTTTGATTTTAACACCCCGGTTATTACAAATACGGTGACAACCGTTATTACTGAAACAAAAAATAATAGTGACCCGGCCGGCTTAACTGTTTCTCCAAATCCGGCTAAGGACTGGCTGCAGTTTTCACTGAACCCCGACAGGAAATTACAATCTGTTACACTCATAAACAGTGTTGGGGTAAAAGTCTATTCTGAAGAATATCAGAACACAGGTACCCGTCAAAAGCTAAACATCAGCAACCTGGCGCCGGGTGTGTATTTTCTAATTGTATATAGTTACCAATGGAGATCGATCCAAAAAGTCATGATCGTGAAATAGAAAAACGTCAACCACCGGTAATTGGTAAAAGAATTACCTTGCATTTATGGAAATACAAAAAGATATCCGCCTGGCGGTTTTAATAGATGCCGATAATGTGCCTTACAGCAATGTAAAAGGTGTGATGGAGGAAATTACCAAATACGGCACACCCACTTTTAAACGTATTTATGGCGACTGGACAAAACCAACCGTAAGCGGCTGGAAAAATGTGCTGCTTGAAAATGCCATTACACCTATACAACAATACAGCTACACCAGTGGCAAAAACAGCAGCGACAGTGCTTTGATCATTGATGCCATGGATATTTTATACTCCGGCAAAGTAGATGGCTTTTGCATTGTTAGCAGCGACAGTGATTTTACAAGACTTGCCACCAGGTTAAGAGAAGCCGGCATGAAAGTGTTCGGCATCGGGCAAAAGAAAACGCCCAATCCTTTTATTGTAGCCTGCGACAAATTTATTTACATGGAGATCATCCCGGTATTTGGTGCAGAATCTGAGGAAGTGAACACAGCCAAAACCAAATCCAGTAAACCATCGCCCAAACCTTCTGTTGATAAAGTAAATAAAGAAACACTTAAATTAATGGCGCATACCATTAACGACCTGGCAGATGAAAATGGCTGGGCATTTTTAGGAGATGTGGGCAATTTAATTTTAAAGAAACAACCAAATTTTGACCCCAGGAATTATGGTTTTCAGAAATTAACACCGCTGATAAAATCGCTGCCACAATTTGAAATTGATAAAAGGGAAACGGATAAAGCAGGGATAAAGTTGGTGTATATCAGGAATAAGGAATCATAGAGCATACAGCAGGCATTGAACCGGCCAGCCATGTGTGAGAATATTTTATTCTGAAAATTAACCGGTAAGTCTTCTCATACTTCATTAGTTAACCTGCTGATCAACAGGCGTTTCCTGCTTGTGCCTACTTCCGCTATATAATTCATACTCAAACAACCTGCAGTCGATCTTACTTGTGTAAAACTCGATCCGCCTGGATGGCTTTAGGCCGATCTTCTTTCCCAGCTCTAAATTACCGGTGAAAATATAGCCAAAATAACCCTTGCATTTCTTTTTCAAAAAATCGCCCATGCGCTTGTAAGTAATTTCCAGTTCGGCTTCTACACCAAGCCTGTCGCCATATTCAGGGTTAAAATAAATAACACCGCTTTCTCCTTCCGGCACATTTGTTTCTTCAAAATCGCAAACGGCAAATTCAATAAACTCCTCTACACCGGCAATGCCAGCATTTACTTTGGAAATGTTTACTGCATCTTCGCTGATATCTGTAGCAATTATTTTTAAACCAGGCACATCAACAACCTGTTGTTCCAGTTTTTTAAACTCAACGTCATACATCTCCTGCTTATACCCGGCCAAGTGCATAAATGCGTAATTAAACCGGAGCAAACCTGGTTTGCGGTTAGTAGCCAGTAAGGCAGCTTCAATAGCAACGGTACCCGAACCACACATGGGGTTTACAAAAACAGATTTATGATCCCATTTAGTTGCCAGTAAAGTAGCTGCAGCCAAAGATTCCAGCATAGGTGCTTTGCCGGGAATTTTTCTGTACCCATGCTTGGATAAGGTTTCGCCAGAGGTATCAATAAAGATCTCCGCAACAGATTCTTTCCAGTATAAATGAATAACTGTCTTATCAAGTTCAGGGCCTGAGTTTGGGCGCTCGCCGGTTTTATTTCTGAAACGATCTACAATGGCATCCTTCACTTTTACATTAGCAAATAGTGAATTGTTGATGGTTTCATTGCTTACATTGCTGCTGATGGAAAAATAGCCATCAACTGCCAGCACATTTTCCCAGGGAAAATCGAGGAGTGTTTTATAAAGATCGTCTGCATTATTGGCCTTAAACTCCTGCAAAGAAAACAGGACCTGGCTGGCACAGCGCAAATTCAAATTCAGCCTGATACAATCCTGCAAAGTGCCTCTCAGTTCTACACCGGTTTTAAAAACACGTTCGGGTTTAAAGCCTAATGCTGCCACTTCCTGCTGAAGCCAGGGAGATAATCGGTTACTGCAGGTAATTATAATACGGCTGGTTGTTTCAAAAATTTGCATCTGCAAACTTAGTTTAAATAGAACACAGATAACACTGATTGAACGGATTTGCACTGATTAAATCCGTTTTAATGAGCTATACCTGTGTAATCTGTGTTCTATCCTTCGCATTAAAACTCCAAACTCTGCTTTATATTTGCAGTATGCTAACAATCAGTAACCGCGGCATGCAAATGCCTGCATCTCCCATCAGAAAATTAGTTCCTTATGCCGAAGCGGCAAAAAAGAAAGGAACCAAAGTGTACCATCTCAACATTGGCCAGCCCGATATTGAAACGCCTCCACAGTGCCTGGATGCGGTACGCCATTCTGATTTTAAAGTGCTGGAGTACAGCCATAGTGCCGGCAATGAAAGTTACCGCAGAAAATTAGTACAGTATTACAAAACGGTTGGTATTGATGTTACGCATGAGCAGATCATCATTACCACGGGCGGCAGCGAAGCCATCATATTTGGTTTTATGGCCTGTATGGATGCAGGTGATGAAGTAATTATACCTGAACCTTTTTATGCCAATTACAATGGTTTTGCAGTAGAAGCTGGTGTTATTGTAAAGCCCATCACTTCTTCCATTGAAACAGGTTTTGCATTACCTCCTATTGAAGAGTTTGAAAAATCAATTACTTCAAAAACCAAGGCAATCGTTATCTGCAACCCCAATAACCCAACCGGTTATTTATATAGTGCCGATGAAATGGAGATATTGAAACAACTCATCAGCAAGCATAACCTGTATTTATTTGCTGACGAGGCTTATCGTGAATTTTGTTATGAAGGCAAACATACCAGTGCCATGCATTTAACAGGTGTGGATGATCATGTTATTTTAATGGATACCATCAGCAAACGTTACAGCGCCTGTGGCGGCCGCATTGGCGCATTTGTTACAAAAAATAAAGCTTTACTTGATGCTACCATGAAGCTGGCCCAGGCAAGATTAAGCCCACCATCCTTTGCACAAATTTTAGGAGAAGCAGCTGTTGACCTGCCGGCAGATTATTTTAATGGTACCAGGGCCGAATACAAATTACGCCGTGATACGATCGTGAACAGGTTGAACGCTATTCCGGGGGTTTTTTGTCCCAACCCCGGCGGCGCCTTTTACGCCATGGCTAAATTACCTATTGATGATTCAGATAAATTCTGCCAGTGGCTGCTGGAGTCTTTTAACTACCATAACCAAACGGTAATGCTGGCCCCGGCAACGGGTTTTTACAGCACACCCGGGCTAGGCAAGCAGGAAGTAAGGCTGGCTTATGTAATTAATGTAGATGCCATTAATGCTGCAATGGACTGCCTGGAAAAAGCGCTGGAGGAATATCCCGGTAAAATGTAACTGGCATGAGCGAAGAGAAAGACAAATCACCTCATATTTTAAACGCATCCTCAAACCTGCTGGGGCTTTGCTTTGTAGTACTTACGTCGCTTAAATTACTCAACATTGCAGGCAAAACCATTATTGATGAGCTTACAACAATAGCCATCATGTTATTCATGGCAAGTTGTATTCTTTCCTTTTTATCGATAAGGGGCTCCATCAAAAAAAGCGGAAGGCTGGAAAGTATCGCCGATATTCTTTTCCTGGCAGGTTTGTCTTTATTATTTGTTACAACGCTGCTGTTCTCATTTAACATTATCAGTTAGCAGCGCAACCTGTTTACTTAGATGGCTTTAGCAGCTTCCTTTTATTTGACCTGGCGACGGCTTTTTCTTTAGGAGGTAAAGGGTCAAGTATGATGCTCAGCGCAATAAACTGCCCTTTCATCAGCAATTTTCTGTCTTTATAGCCTTTGGCTGTTATCATCAACGAATCTTCGGGTGAAATGAACATGACCACGTTACCACTTTCGCTGGTTTTGCTGACATTTCCGGTAGACAATATCTTTATTGACGCACCCACAATTGGCTTTCCGTTCCTTGAATCTACTACTCCTACTGCATAATTTCTTTGCGCATGAAGCAAAAAGCTGCTCAGTATAAAAGCTATCAATGTGGTAAGTCTTCTCATAATACAAATATATCTCTTCGCAGCTTATCTTAGGTGTGCCTTTAAAAACGCTACTGTTTTGTTCATAGCATCATCGGTATTGGTAGTATTAAATCCATGGCCGTCTACATATTCATAATATTCATTGGGAACACCTAATGTATTCAACCTGGCCCTCAATTGCTGGCTTTGATATAAAGGTACGATCACGTCAATCGTTCCATGAAAGATAATAGTGGGTTTTGTTTGTGTTGTAGCAACCGACTGCGGACTATTTGAGTCGTACAAAGCAACATCCCATGCTGCACCGTTATACTGGGTCAATATATCGCTTATAGATTTACCAAGAAAAATATTGAAAGTATTATACCAGCTCCAATCACTGAGTTTGGCGGGTCCAAAAAAATCAGCAACGGCCCTCACATATCCATTTGTATTATGAGCGTATGTGTATAACATGGCCAGGTGTGCACCTGCGCTGGCTCCTACCATGGTTAAGGTATCCGAAATAACAAAACTACTTTTATTACTCACCATCATGTTCACTGCAGCTGAAATATCACTCATGATCTGTGTATGATGAATATTGTTTGCACTACTGGCAAGCCTGTAATTGATATTGGCAATAGCAGCTTCAGGCCACTTAGCCCGAAGCAGGTTTTTATAATAATTCATATCCGCCTTATCGCCAGCTTCCCAGGCACCACCATGTATAAGCACAATTACCTTGGTGGCTGTTGTGCGGCCGGCAGGAAGATATATGTCCATTTTTTGTTGCGGAGATGATCCGAATGCCGTATCCAGGATGATCCTTTCTGCCAGCGGGGTTGATCCGCCGCCACCGCCGGTACCACCACCTCCTGTTCCACCGCCACCGGCCGGATCTTTTATGCAGGAACTAAGTGTAGTTGCAAAAATAAATGCTAAAATACATGTACTGAAACTGCTGCTGAAAAATGAAGCAACAGATCGTGGGCTTGTTTTAGATTGCATAATATACTTTTGGTGACAAATAGTTTCGGTTTTATAAACCTTGTGTTAAGATATATTTTTAAAGCAAAATAAGCGCCAATTATTGTACACCCTACTGCCTGCCAGCTATAAACTCTTACTTATTTAACATCATTTTTTAATTTCCGGAAGCGGTTTTTGTAATTTCTACTGTCCAGTTGTTGCCGCTATATACTTTATGAGCAGCTGAAAAATTACCCATATTCAATGCAAATGAAAGCTGTAATAAGCTGTTGAGATAAGCCAATGGCTTTCCTTGTGCCACTGCGCCAAAGGTTTCAGTATAAGGCATGTCGCCTTCGTACTTTCTTATTTTGCCTTGATAAATTACAACATGCAATTTGCCACCCAGCTTTACCTGCAGCTGGTTAAAAAGATCAGCAGGGATATTTGTCCAGATATTTCCATACTGCACATCAAGAATTGATATGGTTCCTTTGATCTTGTTACTTTCTAATACAGCTTTTTGATAAGGTATCTTTACAACCTCATTTGGTAACGCTTTACCAACCTGATCAAATGAAATAACGCCTGCCGCTAATCTTGCAGCTGTATAGGCATACACATCACGCCCGTGAAAAGTATATGATTTTTCTGAACCCTTACGTCGATTCACTGCTTCATCAATTTCTCTCACCGCTTCAATACCCAGGGATTCTGATACCAGGGTTAATGTTCCGTTATCCGGCGTAACAATAAAATGCCCGCTCTTTGTTTTAAGTACCACGGATCTGCGGTTGGTACCAACGCCGGGATCTACCACCGACACAAACACAGTACCTGCAGGCCAGTACATTACTGTTTGCTCAAGCCGGTATGCGGCTTCCCAAATATTGTAAGCTGGTATCTCATGAGTAAGATCAAATAATTTAAGATCGGGTGAAACAGCAATGGCCACGCCTTTCATGGCGGATACAGCACCATCCTTTAAACCAAAATCAGATTGAAAAACAACCGTTTTATTTTGTGCAAACGCAAATTGTAGCAATGCAAGAAACAAAACCAGGCTGGTGATATATTTTTTCATAAATTCAGTTTTAAAACTAAAAATCCCACAAAGCCACAAAATACACAAAGAAAATTTTATTGATTTCTGTCTTTGTGCTCTTTGTGTCTTTGTGGGACCAGGTAAATAACAGTTTTTAGAAGTTAAACGATACTTTACCAAACATCCTCATGCCATTAAAGCCCATTTGTACACTATCCCATGGACCACCACTTTCATTATCACCAAACCATCCTTTTGCCTGCTGGTTTACACCCAGGTTTGGATGTACATTAAACACGTTATCTACACCCACAAAAAAAGTAATGGCTTTTGATGCACGGAAAGAAGCATACACATCGGTAACCAGTTTTGCTTTAAAGTCAAACACTTCTGGTACATATACATTCGGGTCTGCATCGGTAGGCACCATCGGGTTAATGCCAGTCTGGTTCGGGTTATCAGCTGTAGCGTCACCAAAGCCCATCAGCTTAATTTTTCCAAAATAGGTAAGGTGTGTTCCAACACCAAATTTCTTAAAATTATATTCCAGGTTCAGGTTGAATTTGGAATTAGGAGCAGAAGCCAGCAAGAAAGCTTCTTCCCTGTCGCTGAAGAATGTTTTGCGGTTTAGCTCAGTACCATTTAATGCTGCAGGAACATGAATGGCATCAATTTTCATGTGTTGAAAATTACCAGCCAGTAACGCTTTGAAATTGTTTTTTCCCCACTTTTTAGTGTAATCCACCACTACATCCAAACCATAATTGGTTGTATTAACAGCATTGTCAAAAAACTGTGCGGTTTGTACGCCAATGGCTGCAAGCTGCGAAGTAAACGATGCTGGCAGAGTTGCATCATCCTTATCAAACAAGCCAGATAATACGATCCTGTCTTTTACCTTAACCATATATCCATCCATGGTAAAAGTCAGTCCGGGCAATGGTTTCCACGCAAATCCAAGGCTGGCATTTACTGATTTTTCTTCTTTCAGATCCGGAATACCAGCGGCTTTGGTAATAACATCACCATTGCGTGCAATACGGGATTGAACAAGATTTCCGCTGCTGAAAGAAGTAAGCGTATTACTGAAATTGATCTGCTGTAATGATGGCGCCCTGAAACCAGTGCTTACAGAACCACGTACATTAAAATTATCCATGATCTTGTAACGTGTAGCCAATTTAAAAGTAACTACTGAACCAAAGTCTGAGTAGTTTTCAAATCTTGCTGCCACATCTACCAGCCATGCTTTGGTAGCATTTAATTCTCCATCTGCATATAAGCTGAAGTTAGATCTGTCTGCTTTTATGGCATCATCGGGACTAAAACCGGGGAAACCCTGTGAACCTGAAGCAGGCGCTCTGTTCTCACCAACATTTGGATAATAGATATCTGTAGGGTGATAATTTTTATACGATGTTTCTTCTCCTTTGTAAATTGAATAATGCTCAAACCTGTACTCTGCACCCAAACCCACGTTTAAGCCCTGTGCAATTGATTTGAATGACCTGCTCAGATCCACATTGAATGTATTCTGCAAGAAGTTGAATCCGCCATCATCAAAATATGTTTGTGTTTTTGCATTGGGCACATAAAAGATAGAGGCATTATAAGTTTTGTCACCATAGTAATGAAAATCATTTCTGCCAAAAGTATTGCTGATATCCCAGTTCCACTTATGGCAGGTTCCTTTTAAACCCGCTGCAAATGAAACATCGTTAATGTGAGTCTGTATATGCGGATTGTAATAGATCTCTCCGTCATTGGCGGTACGCATAATATCGGCATCATACAAAAGATTGCCATTCAGATCCACAGGAAAGCGTTGAGGTCTTCCGCTCCAGTTCCTGGTATATGCATAGGCATCTGAAGTTTTATAGTTATATCCGCCAAATGAATAAAAAGTAGTTTTTTTACTTGCGCTGGTCGGAATTTCGAGGTTGTACATAGCACCATAGGTATTAACAGAGCCATCGCCAAAAGCACGACGACCACTATTTATATAAGGCAGTGCGTTCTTATCTGTTTGCCAGTTTGCCGTATCAGCCTGGCGATATGTTTTTCCCTGTGTTAACAGATCGAAAGAAACATTTATGAAACCACCCTGTTTCCCAATTGGCAAACCACCATTTGCAGAAAAGGTGAAAGTGTTTCCGTCAATTTTACTTCCCGAATAATATTGATTGCCGTCATTGAATTTTGCCGCATTGAATTTATGATCGTAATAACCAGCCCAGCCAGTGTTGATCGACCAACGGTTAACATCTTTTTTCAAAACAATATTCATTACGCCTGCCATTGCATCCGAACCATATTGGGCCGATGCACCGTCACGGAGTATCTCAATTCTGTCTACAGCTGATTGCGGAAATGAATTCAGATCTGAACCTGAATTACCTCTTCCCCTGGTACCAAATAAAGCCACAAAAGCAGTCTGGTGGCGGCGTTTACCGTTTATTAAAACCAGGGTCTGATCGGGCCCCAGGCCACGCAATGTACCCAGGTCTACATGATCGGCACCATCTGCACCACTTTGTTTATTGTAATTGAAAGAAGGGGCCGCCATGTTTAAGGCTGATGTAAGATCCATCTTTGCAGTTGGTAAACCCACCTGGTTGATACGGATCACATCTACCGGTACCGCTGTTTCGATTTTAGCACGGGGAGCGCCACGGGTACCTACTACTACCACATCGCTAAAGTCGATAATGGTGGGCATTAAAATAACAGAAACAGATGTAGCTGCGGCCAGGGTAACTTCCTGGCTGGCATATCCGATACAGCTTACTTCCAGTACATCACCGGCGGAAGCAGATATTACCAGGCTGCCTGTGGCATTGGTAGCTGCGCCTTTGCCTGTTGACTTAACTTTTACCGAAGCATTCGTTACAGGATTACCGGTTTTTGAATCAGTTATTAAAACAGTGTAGTTTTTCTGCGCATGAAGCGCAAGCGAACCCAGCACAAAGCCGAGCAGTAGCATTAGTTTTCTCATGTAATAGTTTTTGTTAGCGCAAAGTTGAGCATTATCTGGCAAATTAAATAACTATAAGTTTAAATAATTTGTTATTGCATTTCACTGTTTCTGCCGGTTTTAAGAGAAACCCCCGGCTTTTTATAAAAAAAGCGCCCGGTTACCGAGGCGCATTTTTAAAATATTTTGGAATATCAGTTTCATTTTGCTCCTGGCGGGCAATGCAATCTTAAATAGTTGGTATATAAAGTACTCAGATGCTCAAAAGTGCCGGCACCTTCAGATATGCTGTGCGACCTGTTAGGGTATGCCATATACTGAAACTGTTTGTTGTATTTGATCAGTTCATTTACCAGCAGTTCTGCATTGCTGAAATGTACATTATCATCACCGGTACCGTGTATGTACAAGAGGTTTCCTTTTAAATTTTTGGCATAAGTTACCGGCGATCCGTTAATAAAATCATCCCGGTTTTCCTGTGGCAGGCCCATGTAGCGCTCCTGGTAAATATTATCGTAGAACAACTGGTTTGCCACTGCTGCTATTGCTATGCCTGTCTGAAACAGATCTGGATACCTGAACAGCAGGTGCAGCGTAGATGATCCGCCACCGCTCCAACCCCATACAGCTGTTCTTTCTTTATCCATATAGGGTTTCATTTCAAGCAGTTTTGTAAACCCTTTTGCCATATCACTTATATTAACATCGCCAATTTTTCGGTAAATAGATTTACGCCAGGCCGCACTCTTCAATACCGGCGAGCCACGGTTGTCTATCGTTACCTGGATATATCCATCTGCACGTATATCTCCTTTGTATAAAAAATTATTTTGTGCGCCATAAGCATCTCTTACTGTGGTGGCAGCGGGTTCGCCATACACATAAAATACAACGGGATATTTTTTAGTAGAATCAAAGTTCTTTGGCCTGTTTATCCAGGCATTCAGTGTAATTGAATCCTCTGTTTTAATTTTTACAAATTCTACATCAACCGTGCTATCGATCTTAGCTGTAGCTTCAATGCTTTTTGCTTCGTTGATCGGCGTATTCTGTGGTAACCTCAGCCACTCCCTTACCGGTGGTGTGTTATGGCTTGAATAGGTATGATAAGCAAATTTTCCATTGGGAGATATCTGGTATCCATGTGTGCCATCTCTTCCATTGGCATATACAGGATCAAACTCTTCCTTGGTAATATTTTTGCCATTAAATAGCTTATTAAGCAAAGAGGGTTTTTCTATGTTAAGTTTATACAAATACAACTGTGTTGAATTATAGGGCGATGCTGTAAAGTAGATCAGGTTATTGGCTTCGTCAATGCATTTAATTTCGTCAATATCATAAGGGCCTGTTGTTAACTTTACTTCTGTTTGTCCATCGCGGCTAATTTTGTAAATATGCCTCCAGCCGTCTTTTTCACTGATCCAGATAAACTCTTTGCCGTTATTGATCCAGTTCCAGCCGCTGGGGTCATCTGCATTCAGATCAACCCATGCCGAGCTGTTCTCGGCCCAAAAAGTAGTAGTACTTCCATCATTTGTATTGCAGTACAATAATTTACTTTCCTGTTGTTTGCGGTTAAGCTGTTGTACTACCAGTTCATTTTTACCACTCCACTCCATCCTTGGTAAATAGTTCTGCTGCGGATCGCCTTCTATGTTCATCCATTTAGTGCGTTTGTTTTTTACATTCACCACGCCAATTTTCACAGCTGATGGATCTTCACCTACTTTTGGATATTCAACCGGTATAATTCTGGAGTAATTACTATCGGTTGTATTCAACATATAATAATCCCGAATTTTAGTGGCATCCACCTGCCAGAAAGCGATCATGCTACCATCGGGGCTCCAGCGAAAACCATCGCGGCAGCCAAACTCTTCTTCGTAAGCCCAGTCGAAAGTGCCGTTAATTAATTTACGGGTGCCATCCTTGGTAAGTTTTGTAATGTCGCCACTGCTTATTTCTTCTGAATAAATATTATGCTCACTCACATAACCAATATTTTTACCATCGGGCGAAAACTTGGCAAACATCAGAGACTGTGGGGCAAGACTTTTTCCTAATTTGGTCAATCTGTCGGCCAGTATATCATAAAGCCAGTAATCGCCCATGGTATTATAGCGCCATACTTTAACGGTGTTTGTAAAGACCAGCACCTTTGTGTAATTATCATTAAACTCATAAGACTGTGGTACCAGCGCTTTACCGGTTGCCGGATCTGTCATCTTTGCCTTGCCAACAACGATGGTCTCTTCTTCAGTAACGGGATCTACCTGTATAATATTCCCTTCCTTAACTTTTGTATAAGCATTGCCATCTGCAGTCCAGTTAATTTTTCCCCGGTTCTGAGCCATGGCAAACTGGGCAACACAAATAAATATTATGAGAATTCTGATCCTTAAAAATGACATATTCGGTAAGTTTTAAAAACTAAAAATACACAATTACCCCAACCTTTAGCCAGCTTTGCTTTAAAAGCATTTATTTTTGCGTTGATGGAAAAGGAAAAACTAAGGCTAGATAAGTATTTATGGGCCATCAGGCTGTTTAAAACCCGCAGCCAGGCCGGCGATGCTTGTGATAACGGGAAGGTAAAATTTAACAGGGAAAATGTAAAAGCAAGCCGCCAGGTACATGTGGGCGATGAGTACGAGGTAAAGACGGAAAACAAGCGCTGGGTTATTAAAGTAAACGGCTTATTATTTAAAAGAGTACAATACAGCGAAGCCATAAAATTTTACACCGATATCACTCCTCCCGAAGAACTGGACCGCATACAATTTCAGGCGGCTGTTTTTCATACCGGTAAAAGAATGAGTAAACAGGGCAGGCCAACAAAGAAAGATAAAAGAGATTTGGAAGGGTTTATGGATTTTTAAATTGAACAAAGAATTTTACGCAATGAAGATTGATATTATTTCGGTGGTGCCAAATTTATTGGATAGCCCATTTTCTCATTCCATCATGAAAAGGGCCAGGGATAAAGGTTTGCTTGAAGTGAACGTAATTAATTTACGGGATCATACTACCTACGCAAGAGCCCAGGTAGATGATTATGCTTTTGGTGGCGGCGCCGGCATGGTAATGATGATTGAGCCATTGGTGAATGCTGTGGAAAGTTTACAGAAAGAATCTGCCTACGATGAAATTATTTTTTTAACGCCCGATGGTGAAACATTTAACCAGCAGATGGCCAATGGTTTTTCATTAAAAAATAATTTACTGCTTATCTGTGGCCATTATAAAGGAGTTGACCAAAGGTTCAGGGATCATTTTGTTACCAAAGAAATTTCTATAGGCGATTATGTTTTAAGCGGCGGCGAACTGGCAGCTGCCGTTTTGGTTGATGCCATCGGCAGGCTGATACCCGGTGTGTTGAATGATGAAACTTCTGCGTTGACAGATTCTTTCCAGGATAATTTACTGGCACCACCAGTGTACACAAGGCCCGAAGAGTTCCGTGGATGGAAAGTGCCCGAAATTTTAATGAGCGGCAATCACAAATTAATTGATGAATGGCGGCACGAGCAGGCTGTTAAGAGAACGGAGGAAAGAAGGCCAGATTTGTTGGATTAAATATTCAATGGTGCCTTGGTTTAATAGAAGACATAAAATCTTTTTTCTTTCCAATACGGTTTACCATTAACAAATGATTTTGTTTCAAATAGCAGATTGTTAGAATAATACTTGAAAATACTCTGGTGGTTGGTTATTGAATTTCCCCAGGCGGAATTAAAAACGATCTCGATCATGTTTCCTGCCGAATCATATTTGTAAGTAAACAAAGATTTATTCTTATTGTCGACTGAGAATTGTGAAATCAATTTGTTTGCCTCATTGTATTTGTAGGTTGTGGTATAAATATTGGTTTTAGACGTAAATATCTCCTGGCTTATTCTGCCTTCATTATCATAAATATAATCGGCCTGGGTAAAGAACGGGCTTGTGCCATAATAGGTTTGTCGCAATATCCTGTTACCGGCATCATATTTTGTAAAGCAGCCGGAAATTAGTGTGTCGCCTTTATAATTTTCATTTCTTACTTGTTTGCCTGGCTTATTATATCCATAGTTTGTTGTTGAATAGGACTCATCCCAATTAAATTGAAATTTGATTTTTAGCGAATCATTTTCATCATAGATCAGGCTATCATGGTCTATTTTGTTATCAGATCTGTAAGTGATTTTTTCTATAAGTTTATGCCTAGCATTATAAATCAAAGTATCAAAATTAAGCGCTGTATTATCATTAGGGAAAGACCTGGCTGACAATATATTACCAAGTGTATCGTATTTTACATGAGCTATAAGAATTGCACTATCAAGGGTTTCAGCATATCCATACACTTTTAATTCTTTTACTTTACTCAGTTTATAAAGCCCTTTGGTATCCTCATATTCAGACAGCTGGTAAATCTGTGCAATTGTATTAGTTGCAGAACAAATAAGTATCAATAATATAAAAAAGGTTTTCATTCTCTAATAGTAATGCCATTAACTCTTCTTTGCCCACACAAACTCAGCAAACCCCATCAAGTCCCAAAAAATATTACCCTGCAATTTTTTTCCGCTAGCCCAGGTTTTAATAATTCTAAGAGGCATGGCCATGATAAACCAGCCGTTTCGGCGCATTCCACCTCTTAAAACCTTACAGCCATTCGCTTCAAGCAAAGCCGTCAATTCTTTTACAGAATAAACCCTTACATGTGTTGGATCGTCTTTAAAATTAAGTGAGCCAGGCATACTGGGCAGGCGGGTGCTTTTTTCACCAGGATACTCCAGGTAAATATAGCCTCCGCTTTTCAACTTAGGCAACAACTCTTTTATAACTTCATCACCATTAAACAAATGCTCTATCACATGCGCTATCTGTATGGCATCAAAATAATTATCCGGTATGCTGGTAAAATTCAGTTTAGTGAGGTCCATTTCGTAAAAAGCATCCATCAGCTTAAAGTCTGCTTCGCTGTTGTTATAATGCCGTTCCATGTCCACGCCATGGTACTCGCAGTTTGGAAAAACAGTTTTGGCTTTTGTGGCAGAATGGTTACCTGCACCAATATCCAGCAGGCGAAATGGTTTGCTGCCAAAGGCCCGTTTTAAAAAACTAAACTTGGTTATAAAAGAAGAGGAGAATGCTTTAAAGTTCATGTGGCAAAGATAATGTGTAAGGAGATACTGGATGCTGGATACTGGACACTTGATTCTGGTTGCTGCTTAATAAAATAATGATTTTAATTTATTTAGCTCACTCCAGCATCAAGTATCCAGTACCCTGCTTTAATCTTTCTTTACCCCAATAACCGGTAATGCTTTTTCCCTGATCATGGTATTAAACTTCACCAGGTCTTCGTCCATAATTTTTTTAAGTTTATTCAACTGCACATCTGCCTGGCCACCCAGTTCTGCAAATGCTTCTTTTACCTGCTTTGCAGGCGCAGCATTTCCGCTTGCGGCAAAATCGTACAGGCCAGATATCTTGTCATCCAGGCGGATAGGGAAGTTCAATACATCCTGTCCGCTTTTAGCTTTGGTTTGGTGCAGGGCTTCTTCAATGGCCGTCATTTGTTTGTTAATGGTATCGGCCTGCTGTTTTACTTCCTTGGGTACATCCTTACCCTGCTTATCCATAAAGTCGCTTATTTGCTTACGAATATCACGGATGTTTTTGCCAGCCTTCTGTATATCATTAAACTTATCACGAACTGCAATCAGAAAATTAAACTGATCTTCATAATCCTGCTGCGATAAATTATAAACCGGGTTTGCCTTGATAACAAAATTTCCTTCGACAGAATCCTTATCTGCTTTTATCTTATAGAAATACTGTCCTGGTGCAGCTTTAGGCCCTGGTACTGTTCCGTGCCAAAGGATCTGCCCATCTGCTTTTTCAGCTGGTGGATAGAGCATGTTCCATACAAACTGGTTCATACCGGTGCTAATATCAATCTTATCTTCCTTTTCTTTTGCTTTGGTTGAAAAGGCTTTGATAAGTTTTTTATTTTTATCCAATACATCAATACTCACTTTGGAAGAATCAGAAACATTTCTCAGGTAGTAGTTGATCACAACGCCGTTTGGTGGATTCATTCCTGCGTTTTTAGGATTGGGGTTTTGATAGCCGTCATATCGATAAGCATCATTTACACCAAAGGCAAAAACATTTTTATCCAGTATGCTGTAATCTTTTTGTTGCAGCGGTGTCAGGTCATCTATCACCCAAAAAGCCCTTCCCTGCGTAGCTACGATGAGATCGTTTTCTTTGATGGTTAAATCTGTTATTGGCACCATTGGTAAATTCAGCTGAAATGGTTTCCAACTCAGCCCATCATCATAACTGATATACATGCCATACTCAGTACCGCAATAAAGCAATCCAGATCTTCTTTTATCGGCCCTGATGCACCTGGCAAAATGCATCGCACCAATGCCGTTGGTGATCTTCGTCCAGGTTTTTCCATAATCTTCTGTTTTAAAAATGTAGGGTGTAAAATCATCACTCTTATATTTTGTACCCACAAAATAGGCTTTGCCTTTTTTAAACGGATCTGCTTCAACACAGTTCCACATCATCCACTGCCCGGCTTCCTTGGGTGTTACATTCTCCCAGGTCTTGCCGCCATCTTTACTTACATGTATCAGTCCATCATCACTGCCTGTCCATAACAGATCCTTTTCCAGTACAGATTCTGCAGCCGTAAAAATGGTGCAATACACTTCTACGCCGGTATTATCTTTTGTTATTGGGCCACCGCTTGAGGCCTGCCGTGTTTTATCATTTGTTGTAAGATCTCCACCCAGTGCTGTCCAGGATGCACCTTCATTTTCCGTTGCAAATAAAACATTGCCGCCTGCATATAATTTCTTAGGATTATGCGGAGAAAAGAAGATGGGGAAGTTCCATTGAAAACGATATTTGGCAACATCGGCTCCGCCACCCAGCGGATCATCGGGCCATACACTTACAGCACGGTTCTCCCCGGTTTTATGATCCAGCCTTGATAAATAACCACTGTAATTTCCGCCATACACAATATCGGGATTTAGTGGATCAGCAACCACATAACCACTTTCTGCGCCTGCGGTTGGTTGCCAGTCGTTCTGTGTAATTTGTCCATCATCACTGCGTGATAAAATTCTCACCGTTGAATTATCCTGCTGTGCCCCCAATATCCTGTAAGGAAAATGATTGTCGGTGCTCACCCGGTAAAACTGGGCCGTAGGCTGATTTTCATAAGTACTCCAGTTATCGCCCCCATCAAAACTAATTTGTGCTCCGCCGTCATCTGCAATGATCATTCTTTTGCCGTCCATGGGATCTATCCACAGATCGTGATGATCGCCATGTGGCGTTCTGATATTCTTATAGGTTTTGCCACCATCAGTACTTTTTAAAAAATTCACATTCAGCACATACACATCGTTCTCATTTTTAGGATCAACAAACACTTTGGTATAGTACCATGCCCGCTGCCTGATGTTATTGTCGCTGCTTTGCAAGGTCCAGCTTTCTCCGGCATCGTTGCTCACAAACATACCGCCGGCAGCATTTTCTATCAATGCATAAATTTTATCTGTGTTGGATGGGCTAACGCTCACTCCAACAATTCCCCAAACACCTTTGGGTAAACCCTTTGCCGCAGAAATATTTTTCCAGGTTTCGCCACCATCAACACTCTTCCACAAACCACCACCATCGCCACCACTTTCCATGCTGTATGGTGTACGTTGTATACGCCAGGTACCTGCATACAAAACAGATGGATTACCAGGCTCCATAATAAGATCACTGCAACCTGTTTTATCATTTACATACAATACTTTTTTCCAGGTTTTTCCGCCATCAGTAGTTTTAAAAATCCCACGATCAGTATTAGGACCAAATAAATGCCCGATTGCTGCTACCCAAACAATATCCGGATTTTTTGGGTGAATGATGATACGGGTAATATGCCGTGTATCCTTTAGTCCCATGCTTTTCCAGCTACGGCCGCCGTCGTCTGAACGCCAGATACCAAAGCCTTCGCTTACGTTACCCCTTAAAGTACTTTCGCCTTCGCCAACATACAAAACCGTTGCGTCGCTGGGTGCCACGGCCACACAACCAATGCTGCCACCAAAATATTTATCTGTTATATTTTTCCAGTTGCTGCCGCCGTCAATCGTTTTCCAAACGCCGCCGCCGGTTGCGCCAAAATAGAATGTGTTTTTCTGATTCAGATCGCCCACAACGGCACCGCTTCTGCCCCCCCGATAAGGGCCTACCAAACGATATTTTACTTTGCTAAATAAAAGACTGTCGTCGCTTTGTTTTTTTTGAGAGAATGCGTTTGTTGCCATGGCAACGATCGTTATAAACAGCAGTGCTTTTTTCATACAAATAAATTAGTGCAGGAAGGTACAAATAAAAAAGTGTTCCGGTATTGCCGGAACACTTTTAAATAATCATCATATTTTAATTTACTTTAAATATCTTCTCATCAACAGGCACATTGGTTTCAATTCGTTCGTAATGCGTTGCACCGCGTGGTGATACATTGCTGTAAGGAAACCAGTAACCATCAGCGCTTTGCTTGTAGTCACTATAAGTCGTTATCACATCTTCCCATGCACCAAACTGAAACATTCTGGTAGTAGCTTTAACAATAAAATTTGTTTTACTGTCAATAGAATAAACCGTTACGTTAGCATTGGGCGCCGTTACTTTCAGCCTGTAACACATTGTACCATCTACGGTGTCTTTGCCCGCCATTTCTATTTTATATCCCTTTTGCTCACCATTGATGAATGGGCCATGAAGATCCAGCTGCACCTGCCCTACTTTAAACTGGTTTTCATTTAATGGCCTGGGTTCCTTATCGCCCTGCACTGGTGTGTATATCCATCCATTAGTGGGCGTTATTATCTGGTAATTATTAGTACCATTGGCTTCAATATCAATACGGGAGCCGATCATGTGTTTTTTGGTGGTAGTGATATTGATCGGCGGTGCTCCTGGTGGAGTGAATGTGCCGGTCATAAGGGCGCTTGATAAAGTGATTATCTTTTCTCTGCCTCCCATGGCCGCTACGTGCTTGTTTATAATTTCTGCTGCCGTTTGTGCACCGGCCAAATTTGCGAATAATATGGCACAAATAATAATTCCTGTTCTTTTCATTTTTTTCATCACTAATTTATTAAAAGCCAAAGATAAGACAGTTGCTGCCGCTTTTACTGATTCGGATTTTTCTTTATCTCCGTATCCAGCTTATCCAGCTTTTCTTTAACCAGTTCATTTTTTACTTTCTGGTCGTACTGGGCATTAATAGCGGCATTCAGTTTTTCTGCGTCGCCCAGCTGTTGCAGTAAAACTCCGGTTCTTTCCTTTTGCAGGTTAGATGGTTTTGTTTCCTGGTTGCAAACAGCTCCATACACTTCTGTAATATCCTCCCGCAATTTTTTCTCATCGGCAAAAAGAGATTTTTGTTTTGTAGCCAGCAATTTACTTCGCATGTCTTCCAGCTTATCATAATACTCCTGAACAGTTTTTTTAAGTTTTGCATTTTTAATTCTGGGTAAATATTCCTGCAGCATTTTTTGCTTGGTGCTTATGCTGTCAACCAGCTTACCTAGGCGCTCATGCATATTGTATAGCTGCATGGCTGTATTGTATTGATCTTCCATATCGGCAAGCGACATATCGCTGCCTGGATCCCGTTGCATGGTTATTTTATTTTCATACAGCTTATCTCCCACTTTTAGTTTTACAGTGTAATCGCCCGGTAAAACCATGGGCGCCACAAAGCCACCATAATCTATCTTAGTGCCTCCGCTGGCCACTTTGGGCGGAGTTGTTCTCATATTCCAGCCAACTATATTAATACCCCTACGTTTGCTACCAGGTATGGTCTGTACCAGTTTTCCCTGCTTATCATAAATTTCAATTTTTACTTCCCCGGTATTAACTCTGTCTTTAAAATAATATTGAATAGTTGCCATCTGAGTTGGGTTTCCGCCTACATATCCATCACCGCTGCCGGAGCCTATATAGTATTTACCCATGGTTAGATTGATTGGTTTTGAATCAAAAATGGCAACGTCTTTTGCAGCAACTTCTTTGGTCATGCTGCGCATGGGAGTTATGTTGTCCACAATCATGATGCCGCGACCGTGTGTTGCCAGAATCAGATCATTTGTTACGGGATGTATCTGTATATCCCTTACCAATGCTTTCCATGGAATATTATTCTTCATGCGAAACCAGGTTGCACCTGCATCAATTGAAGTAAATAAACCCATTTCTGTACCGGCAAACAACAGGTCTTTATTTACGTTGTCTTCTTTTATTTTGTGTGCAAAACCAGTGAACTCATCGCTTTTAAACATGGTCCAGGTTTTTCCCATGTCGGTTGATTTTGCGATGTAGGTTTTTACATCGCCATACATGTGGTTATCAAAAGTTGCATACACAATATTTTTATCAAAGCGTGATGGCTCAATACTGCTTACCCATGTTTGTGCAGGAATGCCTGCTGCTGCATAGTTGGCAGCTACGTTGGTCCAGGTTTTTCCTCCATCGGTCGTGTATTGCAAATTACCATCATCAGTTCCTGCCCAGATCAGGTTATCATCCAAAGGAGATTCTGCAATAGTAAAAATGGTACAGTGATTTTCGGCAGATGTATTATCGGCACTCAACCCACCGGACTCCTCCTGCTTTTGTTTCTCTTTATTATTGGTAGTAAGATCCGGAGAAATTTTAATCCAGTTCTTGCCTTCATCAACCGATTTAAATAAATATTGAGAAGAGATGTAGAGGTTACGTTTATTTTTTTGCCCGATAACAATGGGGGTATTCCAGTTAAAGCGAAGTTTTTCATCATTCAATGCCTGCTGTGGTTTAATACCGAATGCTTTACCCTGTTTAAGATCAGTATGCACAATTTCTCCGCCCTGCGATTCTGAATAAACAATATCCGGGTTCATACCATCTACCTGTACCCAAAAACCATCGCCGCCTCCAATATTTTTCCAGTCGCTGTTTTCAATACCACCAGCGCTTTGCGAAGGTGCATACCAGCTTTGGTTATCCTGTAGGCCACCATATACATTGTAAGGCTCCTTCATATCGTAGGTAACATGATAAAATTGCGAAACCGGCAATACAGATAACATCATCCAGTTTGCACCCCGATCGTTGCTTACATACAATCCTCCATCAGTACCTAAATACATTTGATTGGTATAATTTGGATTTATCCACAAGGCATGATGATCGGAGTGTACATTACCTCCACCGTCGGCAAATGAGTAACCTCCGTCATCGCTGTAACTAAAGCCAAAACCCGGGCGATACACTCTCTTCGGATCTTTAGGGTCAATAACCAGGCATGAAAAATAAAATGGCCTTGATACTACATTCACTGTAGAGCTTTGTTGTTTCCAGGTTTCACCGCCATCGGCTGAAATATATAAACCGGTTTTTTCTGCTTCAATAATAGCAATTAAATTATCGGGCGCACTAGGTGCCAATGCAATGGCGCTTCGGCCAAAAGGTTTGGCTGGCAAGCCATTGGAAAGTTCCTTCCAGGTTTTACCGCCATCTGTACTCTTATAAATTCCACTTCCTTTTCCTCCCGAATTAAAAGAATAAGGTTTACGCCTGAACTCCCAGGTGGTGGCATAAACTATAGAAGGATTAACCGTATTAACTGCAATATCTGCAACGCCGGTTTGTTCATTAATGAAAAGAATCTTTTCAAATGTTTTTCCCGCATCGGTTGATTTGTATAAACCACGATGCTTACTATCACTCCAGAGCGGCCCTGGCACAGCCACATACACATTGTTTGAATTTTGCGGATCGATGATGATACGGCTGATATGCTCTGTACTGTCGAAGCCGCTGATCTTTGTCCAGTTCTCGCCCTCATCTGCTGATCGGTACAAACCATCGCCAACAGAAACCGTGTTACGCATATTACTTTCGCCTGTGCCCACAAAAAGCACTTTTGGATTTTTCTGGTCAACAGCCAATGCGCCAATGCTTTGGCAATATTTATCAAAGATGGATTTAAAACTTACGCCTGCATTGGTTGTTTTCCAAACACCGCCACCAGCTGAACCTACATAAATAATACGAGGTTCGTTATTAACACCTTCAATAGCTGTTAAGCGGCCGCCCATGGTTGCAGGGCCTATCTGGCGGGCTTCCATCATGCCAAATGTTGCAGATGAAATTTGTGCATTTACTGATGCCGTTAACACCAAACCGGTAAAAAAAATAAATACTGATTTCATAAAAAATATTATTGATTAAGCAGAAAGTGAAAAGTAATTTACGATTAAAGTTGCATTAATTATCCTGTTAAAAAACAACCCGGTTTTTTCAAACCGGGTTATCTTTCAATCTGTAGTATTTTACATGTCGTGCTTATAAGCAGAGTCGGGTATTGTCTGATTTACTTTGATGCTTGAAAATAAAACAGTACCAAACTGCTGTGTAATACTGAATGGCATTTTAACACCTTCTACTTCTTTGTAATCAGAAAAATCTGTCTGCAATTCTGTGTCCTGTCCATTGAATTTCCTGGTTTCTTTAGCACGTATGATCATGCTTGAAGTAAGGTCTATGAAGAAAGTAACTTCTTTGCCGGCGGCAAGTGTCACTTTTATCTTATAACATTCTGTTCCTTCCACATCTTCTTTTCCCAACAGTTCTGCTTTATGCCCTTTTGCTGCATAGTCAACCAGCGGTCCTGCTATATCCAGGTCGCTCTGGCTTTTCTTTACTTCATCAGCAGTTTTTGGCTCAGGTTTTTGCATGCCCTGGAAAGGCATATACTGCCAGCCTTCTTTATCAGTCATCATATCAAACCCATGCATGCCCATGGCCGTAATATCCTGGCGATTCAACTTATTATTTACCTGTGTTACGGTCAGGGAAATTTCGGTACCCTGTATGTTCAGGCTGCCTTCCATTACCACGTTTTGAATTTTACTTAGTTTTTCTTTGCCCCCCAAAGCAGCCACATGTTTGCTGATAACTTCATCTACTGTTTGTGCCTGGGCAAACTGTGCACATATCAACGCAAGAATAAAGAATCCGAAGATGATTAAATTTTTCATTTTTTATTTTTTTTAGGCTGTAAATATAGGTAATTATAATACTGCATTCCCATTTTTACTTTCCTTTTAAACTACACTTTAACCTTTTGTACAATTAGTAGTAATATCGCAGAAAAAAAGATGAGCAGTTTTACCATAGCGGGCAATATTGTTGATATACCTGCCCAACATATTTTTTACGGGGAAGTAACTATTGAAGATGGAAAGATCGCATCCGTTAAAGCGCTTCCAACCACAAACAACAAACCTCAAACCAGTAACTATATTTTACCCGGCTTTATTGATAGCCATGTGCACATAGAAAGTTCCATGCTGGTGCCTTCTGAGTTTGCAAAACTGGCCGTAGTGCATGGTACCGTGGGTACCATCAGCGATCCGCATGAAATTGCCAATGTGTGTGGTATGGAGGGCGTAGAGTTTATGATTGCCAATGGAAAAACGGTTCCTTTTAAATTTCATTTTGGCGCCCCCAGTTGTGTGCCGGCCACTGTTTTTGAAACTGCCGGCGCTGCTCTGCTCTCTGGTGATGTAGATGTATTGCTGCAAAATGAGGATATCTTCTATTTAAGTGAGATGATGAATTTTCCTGGTGTTTTGTTTGGCGATGAGGAAGTATATAAAAAAATTGCTGCGGCAAAAAAATATGGCAAGCCTGTTGACGGCCATGCGCCGGGATTACGGGGTGATGACGCAAAAAAATATATTGACGCCGGCATCAGTACCGATCATGAATGTTTTACTGCAGATGAGGCGCTGGATAAATTAAAATACGGCATGAAGATCCTTGTTCGTGAAGGAAGCGCTGCCAAAAATTTTGAAGCGCTTATTGACCTGATGCATGAGCACTACGCCATGATGATGTTTTGCAGTGATGACAAACACCCAGACAGCCTGGCTTTGGGGCATATCAACCAACTATGCCAAAGAGCCGTTGCCAAAGGCATTGATGTGTTTAAGGTTTTAGAGGCAGCCTGCATAAACCCGGTGCAGCATTATAAAATGAATATTGGTTTATTAAGAGAAGGAGATGATGCAGATTTTATTGTAGCAGAAGATTTAGTAAATTTTAATGTGCTGAAAACCTTTATCAATGGTGAATTGGTTGCAGAAAACGGAAAGACCAGGATCAAAACAAACATATCCTCGGTGCTTAATAATTTTGATTGCAATGAAAAAGCTGTTACTGATTTTCAATTTCCGATCTCTGGTTTAGGAGAAACAGTTTATGCCATTGAAGCGCTGGATGGGCAATTAATAACCAATAAAATCATCTGTAATCCCATTGCAAAGGATGGTTTTTACGAAAGCGATATTGAAAATGATATTTTAAAGATCGTGGTAGTTAACCGTTACAAAAACGCACCGGTTGCAAAAGCTTTTATCAAAAACTTTGGTATCAAAAAAGGGGCTATTGCCTCCTCCGTTGCACACGATAGCCACAATATTGTGGCCGTTGGTGTTGATGATGAAAGTTTAATGAAAGCTGTAAACCTTGTCATTAAAGAGCGGGGCGGCGTTAGCGCTGTAAGCAATGAAAGTGAAATGGTTTTGGGCCTTCCGGTAGCTGGCTTAATGAGTAATGATGATGGCTACAAAGTAGCTGCAGCTTATACTGCTATTGATAAAATGGTTAAAGAAGAAATGAACTCCACTTTAACAGCGCCATTTATGACCTTATCCTTTATGGCATTGCTGGTAATACCACATTTAAAACTAAGTGATTTAGGATTGTTTGACGGGGATGGATTTAAGTTTGTAAACTAAAATATTACTCCACTTTTGCTCCCGCAATTTTCATCACAACACTATCAGTACCTTTCGGAGCAAAATATTTTGTTTTAAAGTTTGTACTGTTGCCTGCGGTGATGGTTTCATAAATCACTTCGTGATCTTTTTCAAGCAGGGCGCCGGTCTCGCTGTAAAACGAAAGTTCAATATCAATATCCTTATAACTGGCAACTGTGGCCTTATTGCTGATGGTTCCTTTTATTACACGCTGGCCTATCAGGTTTTTCCGGTCGCTGCCTTCCACCGTTAAAAAACGTTTGGGATTTTTCTTTTCTGTCTGCTCCAGGGTTTCCTTGGTTTGCTCGTATTTGTCTTTACCTTTTTCATCTTTTGCTTTTTCGTCACCACCGCTACAGGCTGCAAAAACAGCAGTTACGAAAATTAAAACCGGTATTATTTTTTTCATTTGCTATTAATTTGAATACAATAAAAATACATTTTTGTGAAACAGAATGTTAAAAGATTTTATTTGGTTACAGAGGCAGGGAAACACTGAATTGTTTTAGAGAAGATTATTCGCCCGCAGACAGGCGGTTTTAGCAGATAACGCAGAAAAAATGCAGATAAAGCATTTTTTATTTTAGTTTTGTTGCACTGCAGCCACTTAGATAAAAAGTTAATCAGAGATATGTAGTAAACAAGTCCCGAATAAATTCGGGATGCCGATTTAACATCGGCAAGTGCAGGAAGCCCATGAAGTTGAGCATCGCCCTGCTGCCGTGAACCAAAAACTAAAAACACAAAACCCCAAACTGACATGGTCATCAATTTAAGCGAACAACATTCTTTGGTTAGTAACTGGGTAAGTGAATTAAGAGATGTAGATGTGCAGCAGGACCGCATGCGTTTTCGCCGTAACCTGGAGCGTATTGCCGAAGTGATCGGCTATGAGATCAGTAAAAAAATGCCTTGGCAGGAGAAAGAGGTCACCACTCCGCTGGGGATCAGCAACAGCAAAGTGCTGGCCGAGCAACCAGTACTGGCAACTATTTTACGTGCCGGCCTGGGTATGCATACTGGCTTGCTTAACTATTTTGATAAGGGTGATAACGCTTTTATAAGTGCCTACCGCAAACACAATCCCGATGGCAGTTTTGATATTCACATGGAATACATGAGCTGTCCCGAGGTGGAAGGCCGTATTGTTATTATCAGCGATCCGATGATTGCCACCGGCTCATCGCTGGTAAAATCAATCGAATTTTTAAAGGAAGAAGGAAATATAAAGGAGCTGCATATTGTATGTGCTATAGCCTGCACAGTAGGAATTGAATATGTAAGCCGTGCCTTTCCACAAGCCAGTATCTGGTGTGGCGATATTGATGATGAAATTACAGCTAAAGGCTACATAGTACCAGGTTTGGGCGATGCCGGAGACCTTGCTTTTGGTGCTAAAATGCAGGGATAAAACCGTACTGGGTTTGTAGCTTATGATGATGGTTTGGCAGGTTTTTAATTGAATCAGCATTAACATCATTTATAGAAAACTGGGGCAAAATATAGCCTCAAAATAAAAAACTCAGGACCTGAAATAATTCTACGCAGCTTTTTGCTGCAAATCCCTATCTTTAAGGTTCTGAACAGTAAATGAAAATGAGAAAACTATTAGTATGTATTTGTGCCCTGTTAGCCAGCCAGATGCTTAAAGCTCAGGATCCACATTTTTCACAATTTTTTGCATCGCCTTTAACATTGAACCCGGCATTTACCGGTAAATTCAGCGGAACCTGGCGTTTAGCAGCTAACCACCGTGACCAATGGCCATCCATCCCGAAGGCTTATGTAACTACCAGTGCTTCACTTGATTTTCCTATTTTAAAAAGCAGGATTCCTGAGAAAGATGTTTTTGGTGTGGGAATTTCGGGCTTAACTGATGCCAGCGCGGACAAAATACTTAAGCTAAACTATGGTTCAGTATCCATGTCTTATCATAAGGCATTGGATGAAAATGGTTACAGTACCATTGGTGCTGGTTTCCAGGGAACGTACAGCAGCCTTAGTCTTGACAGGGGTAAGCTTACTTTTTCCGACATGCTTACCCAAAACGGATTTACTGGACCTACTGCTGAAGTGATCAGCATTAATAACAAAAGCTATTTTGACATCAATGCAGGTTTATTATACTCCGGTTCTACCAATGGTCAAAACAATTTTTACCTGGGTGCCAGCATGTATCATATTAACCGCCCAAAAGTTGGTTTCCAGGACAAGAACTGGTATTTAAGCGGCCGCATCTCTGCGCATGCAGGTGGTTCATTTCCTGTTTCTGATATTGTAACAGTACATGCTTCGGCCATTTACCAGGTGCAGAACAAAGCCAGTGAAACCACGTTGGGTGCAGCTATTGCAGCTAACTTAAGCCAAGACCCTGAAAAACCAAGTGCTATTTATATTGGCAGCTGGGTACGTTTAAATGATGCTATTATTCCGTATATCGGGTTAGAGTTTGGCGGATTAAGAGTAGGTGCCAGCTACGATTTTAATATCTCAAATTTGAAAGCTGCAACAGCTTCCAGGGGAGGTTCGGAATTCTCTATTATCTTCATAAAAAGACCGGCAGATTACCAGGGAATTCCTTGTCCTAAATTTTAATAACCAGTTAATATAACATACTTCATTTAAGAAGCCCCCGATCTATCGGGGGCTTCTTAAATTTTATGCATGCTGCATCGTTGTTCTAAAAAACAACCTTCTCACAATACTTCGTCATTTGAATCCTTATCAGGCCTTAATTACATATGTGTTACCTGCCTTAATTTTTATACCAGCCGAACTTTGGAAATACAGACAGATTGTAATACTTTTATGGTTCATTTAACAAAATTATACATTATGAAAAAAGCTTTACTACTAACGCTTTTATTCGCACTGGTGTACAGTTTTGGATTTTCTCAAAGTTCAGATAGATTCTGGTCTGAAAATAAGGAAGTCCGAAGCAGCATCGTCACGGATAAAGGCGTAGCAAGATTGTCTTTTCCCAAAGAGTTCAAGCTGTTCAATTTGAACACGGAATCTTTGAGACAAGAACTGTTCTCCATTGTAGGGAACAGCCAGAAGCATTCGACGGTAATCTCATTACCGAATGCTGATGGAAACTATGAGCAGTTTGAAGTTACCGAGACTTCGAACTTTATGCCGGCCTTACAGGCAAGGTTCCCTGAAATCAGGGCCTTTACTGGTAGAGGCATTACCGACAAGGGCTCTATTCTTAAATTAAGTATTTCCCCACAGGGAATACAAACAATGACTTTCAGAATCGCGAAAGCTGATGAGTTTATTGAGCCTTATTCAAAGGATCATTCAACTTATGCAGTTTTCAAATCTCAAAGAGCAAAAGGCCAGTTACCCTGGACCTGCTCTACACCCGATCAACAATTGGCCCAGAGCCTTAACGCAAAAGTTGCAACTGCTGGTTTTACCGGTAGTTCTGCAGGTGAATTAAAAACAATGCGTTTGGCTCAATCTTGTAATGGTGAGTATTCAAACTATTTTGGTGCAACCAGTTCAGCCCAGGTTGCTTTAGTTTTAGCTGCATTTAATGCAACGCTTACTCGCTGTAATGGTTGTTACGAAAAAGACCTGGCGATTCACCTGAATCTCGTTAACGAAACAACCAACGTAATCTACTATAATCCAGCCACTGATCCCTACACTACACTAGCGAACTGGAATGTGCAATTACAAGTTACACTCAATAATGAACTCACAGGTCCGTCAACACCAATCGCCACTAATAACGCTGCTTATGATATTGGTCATATGTTTGGCGCCTCTGGTGGAGGTGGTAATGCAGGCTGTATCGGTTGCGTTTGTGTAGATGGTGTTGCCGGTGGTGGAGGAGCAACAAAAGGAAAAGGTATTACCTCTCCTGCTGATAACATTCCTCAAGGTGATAATTTCGATATTGATTACGTAGCACACGAAGTTGGTCACCAAATGGGTGGAAACCACACTTTCTCTATGTCTACAGAAGGTACTGGTGTAAACAAAGAAGTTGGTTCTGGTATTACCATTATGGGTTATGCCGGCATTACCAGCCAGGACGTGGCACCACATTCTATTGACATTTTCCATGAAGCAACAATTGCTCAGATACAGGCTAACATGGCAACCAAAACCTGCCCTGTTACAACTGCTATCACAGCAAACAATGCTACTCCGGTAGTTGCGCCTGTTGCAAATGCTACTATTCCAATGCAGACTCCTTTTGCTCTTACCGGATCTGCTACGGATGCTAATCCAAATGATGTATTAACTTATTGCTGGGAACAGGATAACGATGGTACAGGCCAAACTGGTAACAATAGTGTTGCCTATCCGGCTAAACCTACGGGTCCTAACTTTTTAACATTCCCTGCTACTACATCTCCAACAAGACTTTTCCCAAAATTGTCTACAATTCTGGCAGGTTTACAGATTACTCCTGTATTGCCGGGTGGAGATCCTATTGCTAACATTGAAGCGTTAAGTTCAGTTTCAAGAACTTTAAATTTCAGGTTAACAGTAAGAGATAATCATGCTTATGTTGCAGATCCTCCGGCTTCAAGAGCGGTTGGACAAACAGCATTCACTGATGTAGTAGTTACGGTTACCAATACAGCTGGTCCGTTCCAGGTTACACAACCTAATACGAACTTATCATGGGCTGGCGGTTCTACCCAGACTATTACATGGGATGTAAATAATACAACAGCGGCTCCGGTTAGCTGTGCCAACGTTAAGATATCTTTATCTACCGATGGTGGTAACACATTCCCAACTGTATTAGCTGCCAGCACTGCAAATGATGGTACTGAATCCGTAACCATTCCTAACACACCAAGCACTACTGCACGTATTAAAGTAGAAGCTGTTGGTAATATCTTCTTTGATATTTCTAACACAAACTTCACTATCACTGGTGCAGCTACTGCTCCTGTTGTAACTATTAACCAGGCAGCGGCCCAGGCCGATCCTACATCAACTTCACCGATCAATTTTACGGTGGTATTTGATCAGCCGGTTACTGGTTTTGCTAATGGTGATGTTACTTTAAGTGGTACTGCTGGTGCATCTGTTCAGAACATTACAGGTGGTCCAACTACTTATAATGTTGCTGTTTCGGGTATGACATCAAGCGGAACTGTTATTGCTACTATACCTGCAGGTGTTTGTCAGAATTCTTCTGCTCAAACAAACAATGCATCTACCAGTACTGATAACACAGTTACTTACAATGTACCTGCTACACCACCAACTGTTACAATCAACCAGGCAGCGGCTCAGGCCGATCCAACTTCAGCATCACCGATTAATTTCACAGTGGTGTTTGATCAACCTGTTACTGGTTTTACCACAGGAGATGTTACTTTAGGTGGCACAACAGGCGCAACTACTGCTACTGTTACAGGAGGTCCGACTACTTACAATGTAGCTGTAACTGGTATGACAGGCAGCGGCATAGTTACTGCAACTATTGCTGCAGCAGTTTGTCAGAATTCCTCATCACAGCCTAACGGTGCTTCTACCAGTACTGATAACACTGTAACATATAATGCTCCTGCTGGCTGTACCAGTGTAAATGCTGTTCCTAGTGATACAGTATGTAATGGTGCAACTCATGCAGCTGTAACTTTCAGCAGCCCAACGGCTGGTACTACATTCAGCTGGACAAACAATACACCATCTATTGGCCTTGCAGCCAGTGGAACTGGTAACCTGCCAGCTTTTACTGCTACCAATGCTACTACATTACCTGTTACTGCTACTATATTGGTAACACCAACTTTAACTACAGTAACACCAACAACAACAACCTTTAATTTCACAGGCGGTGCACAAACCTTTACTGTGCCTGCAGGTGTAACTTCTATCAACTTTACTGCCTTAGGTGCAGAAGGTGGAAGTGGAGCAACAGGCACCAATAATGGTGGTACAGTTGCCGGTGGTGCTGGTGGAAAAGGTTCAAGAGCAACTGGTACCCTGGCGGTAACACCCGGACAGGTGATCAATATTTTCGTAGGCGGAGCCGGTGGCACCCCTACAGCCGGATTCAACGGCGGTGGAACAGGTGGTAGCACCA
>Ga0209023_10000560_pt1 | contig 56054 bp, 64 predicted proteins | sample LakOneMetagenome_FD_187468 | JGI IMG/M metagenome (GOLD analysis project Ga0209023, IMG submission 187468) | Freshwater and sediment microbial communities from Lake Erie, Canada (SPAdes) (version 2) | ecosystem: Environmental > Aquatic > Freshwater > Lentic | place: Lake Erie, Canada... | reverse complement strand
TCTTCAAGCGCAAGCAGCCCAGGATCGGCCATTGGACCGATTGGGGGCTGCGCCGCCGCAGCGCGCGGCGCCGGATCGAACGGAAGAAGCAGAAGGAAAAGGCAGGCAATTGACTTTCGCCGCGAGTCTGCCTAACGGCACCGGCAACAAAGGCCGTCTTCGCGGGCGGCCCTTTTTCGTTTATGACGTTTTGCCCAAGGACATGAGTGATGAAGCGCACTTTTCAGCCGAGCAACCTGGTTCGCGCCCGCCGTCACGGCTTTCGCGCGCGGATGGCGACGGTCGGCGGACGCGCAGTGATTCGCGCGCGCCGCGCCCGCGGCCGCAAGAAGCTTTCCGCCTGATTTCGATCCGAAAGCGGTCGGACTTTCTGGCCGCCAATGCAGCAAGCCGGGTGGCGACGCCCGGCTTTGTGCTGTTGGTGCGCGGGCGGAACGATGGCGATCCGGCGATGCGGCTGGGGATTACCGTGACGAAGAAGATCGGCAATGCCGTAGTCCGCAACCGCATGAAGCGCCGCTTTCGTGCGCTCGCGCGAGAGGTGATTGCCGGCAACGGCGCAGCGGGATCGGATCATGTCCTGATCGGCCGGGCAGGCGGTGTCGAGCGCGATTTTGCCACGCTCAAGGCCGATCTGGCCAAGGCGCTGGAAAGGGCGATGCGATGATCGCGCGCGCGCTGATTCTTCTGGCCCGCGGCTGGCAATGGGGCCCTTCGGCCATATTGCCACCATCCTGTCGCTATTCGCCTTCATGTTCGGCCTATGCAATCGAAGCGATAAGTCGCTATGGGGCGGCCAAAGGCGGCTGGATGTCAGCCAAACGGATCATGCGGTGCCACCCCTGGGGCGGGCACGGCTATGATCCGGTACCGTAGTTTAGGGGAAAGAGACCTTGGATAATCAGCGTAACATGGTCTTGGCGATCGTGCTGTCCGCGCTTGTATTGATCGGTTGGACGGCGCTTTCGGATCGTTACTTCCCGCAGCCCAAGCCCGGTGCCGCCGCGCCCAAGGCCGCCAGTGCGCCATCTGCCGCCGCACCTGTCGCTGTGGCGCCCGCTCGCACGGACGTAGCGAGAGCCCTTGCGGCAGCGCCGCGTGTGGCGATCGAAACACCACGCCTCAACGGGTCGATCAATCTCAAGGGCGCCGTGATCGACGATCTCGTCCTCCTCTCGCACAGGGAAACGATCAAGAAGAAGTCGCCGCCGGTTCGCCTGCTTGCCCCGGCATTGGCGACCAACAGCTATTTTGCTGGCTTTGGCTGGTCCGGCGACGGCCTTGCCGCGCCCGATGCCAACACGCTCTGGCAGGCGGATGGAACCATCCTCGCGCCCGAAAAGCCCGTCACCCTCACATGGGCGAATGCGGCCGGGCAGCGATTCGCGATCAGGATCGCGGTGGACAGCAATTATCTCTTCACCATCACCCAGACGATCGAGAATGGCGGAACAGGGGCGGTTGGTGCACGGCCCTATGGTTATGTCAGCCGCTTTGGAAAATCGAAGGATACGAGCAGCTGGACCAACCATGTCGGCCCGATCGGCGCGTTCAATGGGGCGGTGAACTATAAGGTCAACTGGAAGGATATCGATGAGGTGCCTGCCGGAGAGCATTTCCAGAGCAAGGGCGGCTGGATCGGCTTTGGCGATCATTATTGGCTGACGGCGCTCGTGCCCGACCAGGCGGCAAGCATCGATGCGGGCTTCAGGACCGGCAACGGAAATTACCAGGCCGAATTCGCCGTCCCCCAAACGCTCGTTGGCCCGGGCAAGGCTGTTTCGACGACCAGCCGGCTCTTTGCGGGCGCAAAGGAAGTGAACACGCTCGACGCCTATCAGGAGGCGGGCATTCCGCTCTTCGACAAGGCGATCGACTGGGGCTGGTTCGAGATCATCGAAAAGCCGATCTTCAAATATCTCGACTGGCTGTTCAAGCTGGTCGGCAATTTCGGCGTGGCGATCATCCTGCTGACGCTTACGGTGCGTGCGCTGATGTTCCCGATCGCGCAGCGCCAGTTCGCCTCGATGGCGGCGATGCGGGTGGTCCAACCAAAATTGAAGGCGCTGCAGGAGAAGCACAAGGACGACAAGCCCAAGCTCCAGCAGGAGATGATGGCGCTCTACCAGAAGGAGAAGATCAATCCGATGGCGGGCTGTCTGCCGATCTTCCTCCAGATTCCGGTTTTCTACGCGCTCTACAAGGTGCTGATGCTGACGATCGAAATGCGTCACCAGCCTTTCGCGCTCTGGATTCATGACCTTTCCGCGCCCGATCCGGCGACCATCATCAACCTGTTCGGCCTTCTGAACTTCACGCCTCCCAGTTTTCTCGCGCTTGGCATCTTCCCGGTCCTGCTCGGCATCACCATGTGGCTGCAGTTCAAGCTCAACCCGGCGCCGATGGATCCGGTCCAGCAGCAGATGTTCAGCATCATGCCGTGGATCATGATGTTCATGATGGCGCCGTTCGCGGCGGGCCTCCAGCTTTACTGGATCATGTCGAACATCCTGACGATCGCGCAGCAGAAATGGCTCTATTCGCGGCACCCGGCGCTCAAAGAGCCGGTCAAGACGTGAGTTTTTCCGAAGAGCAGCTGGAAACCGCCCGCAAGGTCTTCAGTGGCCCGATCGTGTTCCTGAAATCGGCGCCGTCGCTGGAATTCCTGCCCGAGCCGGTGGTGAACGAAGTGGCCTTTGCCGGGAGGTCCAATGTCGGCAAATCCTCGCTGCTCAACGCGCTGACCAACCGCTCGAGCCTTGCGCGCACCTCGAACACGCCGGGGCGCACGCAGGAGTTGAACTTCTTCGACGTCGGCGCCCCCTTGGCCTTCCGGCTGGTGGATATGCCCGGCTATGGCTTTGCCGAGGCGCCCAAGGATGTCGTCAGGAAATGGCGCTTCCTGATCAACGACTATCTGCGTGGGCGGCAGGTGCTGAAACGGACCCTTGTCCTGGTCGACAGCCGCCATGGCCTGAAGGATGTCGATCGCGAAGTGATGGACATGCTCGACAAGGCGGCGGTCAGCTATCGCCTTGTTCTTACCAAGACGGACAAGATTAAGGCCAGTGCGCTTGCCGAAGTCGCCGCTGCCACCGAAGCCGAAGTGCGCAAGCGCGCAGCGGCGCATCCCGATCTTATCCTCACCTCGAGCGAAAAGGGCATGGGCATTCCCGAATTGCGCGCCGCGGTGATGGAGGCCGTGGTTTAAGAGAGTGCGGCGCGTAATGCGTGCATTTGGCGCTCTCGCGCTATAGTCAGGTTGCGATCAGGATTTCATCTCGGGGGATGTCCAATGCCTCTATCGCGCATCCGCGCCAGTCGCCGCCAGACATTGGCAGGCCTTGCCGCGCTGGGCCTTCCCGCAAAGGGCGTCCTTGGCATGGGCTTGCCGGTGGCTACGCGCGAGCCGCTGCCGTTCCGGGTTCCCCCGGCGCTGGCAAATGCGGCGGAGCTTGCGGCCGCTTCTTCGGTCCGGCTCGGCGGATGGCTCGGGGCCCGTGTCGATGCCAACGCGCGCAACCGGCTGCTTCATGTCGATGTCGCGCCGCTGCTCGCCGGCTTTCAGAACAAGCCCGGCACTCACCCCTGGATCGGCGAACATGTCGGAAAATGGATGCATGCCGCAACGCTCGGCTGGGCCAATAACGGAGACCCGGCACTTCGCGCGAAACTCGACGGTGTGGCGAGCGCGCTGATCGCCGCGCAGGAAAGCGACGGCTATCTTGGAACCTATCTGCCCGACCAGCGCTTCGGCCTTTTCGACGGGGCGGACTGGGACGTCTGGTCCCACAAATACTGCCTCATCGGGCTTTTGACCTATCACCGCTATACTGGCCATGCCGGCGCGTTGAACGCGGCGCGAAAGGCGACCGACCTGCTGATCGCGACCTTCCCGGCAAAGCGCAGCATATTGGCCGCCGGCACGCATCTGGGCATGGCCGCAACGAGTGTGCTCGAACCGGTCGTTCTTCTCTATCGGATCACAGCCGATCCGCGTTACCTTGCCTTTGCGCGCTACATTGTCGCGTCGTGGGACGAGGCTGGCGGGCCGGTAATCGTCAAGACGCTGCTCGCCGAACACAAGGTCGCAAAGACGGCCAATGGCAAGGCTTATGAGATGCTGTCGAACATCGTCGGCATGAGCGAACTTGCCCGCGTCACGGGCGATCGCGGCCTGATCGACGCCGCACTCAACGCCTGGACCGATATTGTCGCCACCCAGCGCTTCATAACCGGCACGACGAGCCGATGGGAGCATTTCCAGGCCGATCACGACTTTCGCGGCGACAACATGGCGCATGTCGGTGAAACCTGCGTCACGACCACCTGGATCCAGCTCAACCTCTCGCTGCTCCAGCTGACCGGCGAGGCCCGATTCGGCAACGAGCTTGAGCGGAGCTGGTACAATCACCTCGCGGCGGCGCAGCATCCAGGCGGCGATGACTGGTGCTACTTCACCGCGCTCGAGGGGCGCAAACATTATGACAAGGAGATCACCTGCTGCCATTCGAGCGGCCCGCGCGGCATGGCGCTGGCCCCGCTCGCCGCCTATCTGACCGGACGCGCGGCGGATGGAGGCGAGGCCCTGTTCGTCAACAGTTTCGAATCGTCGTGCGCAACGCTGGTCCTGGGCGGCCAGGAAGTGACGGTCGAACAGCGGAGCGCATTTCCGCATGATGGGCAAGCGACGCTTCGGCTCGGCATGACGAAGCCTGCGCATTTCGGCCTGAAGGTCCGTGCGCCAGACTGGGCCAACCAGATCAGCGTCGATGGCGCCAGTTTGCGCGACGGCTGGGCGGATATTCCGGCGCGCCTCTGGCAGGACGGCGATATCGTCAACATTCGCTACGGGCTGGCGCCTCGCCTGGTTTTGGGTGGCCATCAGCTTGAGGGCCGCGCGGCGGTAGGCTGGGGACCATTTATGCTGGCCTATGAGCAGAAGGCCAACCCCGACATTGCGGCACCTCCTTACCTGTTGCGGCTGAAATGGCAGGCCACCCTCCTGCCATCGAGGCCGGGTTCGCCACTGAGGTTCGTGGCGCCTGTCGGGCCGGATGGCGGGCCGGTGCAGGTGGCGCGGTTCCGGACATTTGCCGATGCCGGTGCCGATGGCGGTGTCTATCGCCTCTGGCTGCGCGCGCCCGATGCCACGGGCGCGCCGCCGCATGAATCGGTCCTGATCGGAGGAAGGGAAAGCCGCTCGCGCACGGGCAAGCTCACGGGTTCGATCAATGACGAAGACTATGAGACGCTTGTTGCGACCAATGACGGCCGATATGCCGATGAGGACTGGTTTGCGATAGAGACGGGCGGGGCGGTGACGGCCAGCCGCGTCCGCTTCATGCACGGCAAGAATTTTCGCAACGGCGGCTGGTTCGATACGCGTGAGGGAAAGCCGCGTGTGCAGATCAGACAGACCGTGGACGGACCCTGGGAAACTTTGGGCGCGCTCGAATCCTATCCGGCGACGACCGCCACTGATGCGGGGCTGCTGCTCCAGCCCTGGATGAACTATGAATTCGAACTGGCGCTCGATACGCCGCGAACCTTTGTCGCCTTGCGCGTGATCGGCAAGCCTTCGAGCGGGGACGATCCAACCCAATCCTTTGCGTCATGCACCCAGTTGCAGGCCTTCTCGGCCTAGAGGCGGAGGAATTTGACTACCGCAGCGTGACCGCCATGCTATGGCATTGGCCATGCGCAAACTCTTTATCGGCAACAAGACCTATTCGAGCTGGTCGCTCCGCGGCTGGCTCGCCTGCAAGCAATCGGGGCAGCCGTTCGAGGAAGCGGTCGTCCCGCTCTACGACGATCAATGGACAAAGCGGCGCGAGGATGACGAGTTCGCGCCCTCATCCGGCAAGGTGCCGATCCTGTGGGATGGTGAGACGGTGGTGTGGGACAGTCTCGCCATCATTGAATATCTCAATGAGAAATCGGGCGGAGACAAATTTTGGCCGCAGGATGAGGGCGCGCGGGCAATGGCGCGATCGATGGCGGCTGAAATGCATTCGGGCTTTGCGGCGCTCCGCCGTGAGCATTCGATGAACATCCGCCAGATCTATCCCGCGAAGGAAGCCAGCCCCGAAGTCAGGGCCGATATCGAGCGGATCATGGAACTCTGGGCGCAGGCCCGCGCGCGCTTCGGGGGCACGGGCGAATTCCTGTTCGGCGAATTCGGCGCGGTGGATATCATGTATGCGCCCGTCGTGACGCGCTTCATCACTTATTCGCTGCCGGTCGCACAATTTGCCGTTCCCTATATGCAGGCGATCATTGCCCATCCCTTCATGCAGGACTGGATCGCCGCCGCGCAGGCCGAGGATTGGGTCATCGAAAAATTCGAGGGCGCGGTCCAAGCTTAGAGCAGCGTTGCCGTGGTGGATGCCCTTTCCCTTCTCCAGTCGGTCTTCGGATTTCATGAATTCCGGGGCGTCCAGAAAGACGTAATCGCGCGCGTCCTGGCGGGCGAGCGGACACTCGCCGTCATGCCGACGGGCGCGGGCAAATCGTTGTGCTACCAGCTTCCGGCGCTGGCGATGGACGGCACCTGCGTGGTCATCTCTCCTCTCATCGCGCTGATGCACGACCAGTTGCGCGCGGCGACCGCAATCGGGATTCGCGCGGCGACGTTGACCTCGGTCGATGACAATCGCGACGAGACTGTCGCCCGCTTTCGCCGCGGTGAGCTCGATCTTCTCTACGCGGCGCCCGAGCGCGCGTCGGGACAGGAATTTCGCGGGCTGCTGCGTGAGGCGAAAGTCTCTCTCTTTGCCATCGACGAAGCGCATTGCGTGTCCGAATGGGGTCATGATTTCCGCCCTGACTATCGCCTGTTGCGCCCGCTCATGGACGATTTTCCCGATGTTCCGCGACTGGCGCTGACGGCCACGGCCGATGCCCATACCCGTGGCGATATCCTCGCGCAGCTCGGGATCCCCGTCGGCGGCATGATCGTTGCAGGGTTCGATCGGCCCAATATCCGCTACGCCATGTCGCCCCGGCAGGGCACGGCGCAGCAAATCGCCGATCTTGTCGCGAACACGCCCGGTCCCGGCATTGTCTATGCCCAGACGCGGATGGCGACCGAGAAGCTCGCTGAACAGCTGACGAAGACCGGCCGGCCGACGCGCGCCTATCATGCCGGGCTCGATCCGCAGGTTCGCGCGCGCAATCAGCATGATTTCGTCGCGTCCGAAGACATGGTGATGGTTGCGACCATTGCCTTCGGCATGGGCATCGACAAGCCCGACGTCCGCTTCGTCGCGCATGCCGGCCTCCCCAAGTCGATCGAGGCCTATTATCAGGAAACCGGCCGCGCGGGCCGCGACGGCGATCCGGCGATCGCGCATATGTTCTGGGGCGCGGAGGATTTCGCCCGGGCGCGGCAAAGGTTGAACGAACTCGATCCGGCGCGCCTTCAAGGCGAGCGCGCCCGCTTGTCCGCGCTCGGCGCGCTCGTCGAAACGGCGGGATGCCGGCGCGCGATCCTGCTGCGGCATTTCGGCGAGACGCCCCCCGAAGCCTGTGGCAATTGCGACAATTGCCTCGAACGGCCCGCTTCGGTCGATGCGAGCGAAACCGCCCGAAAATTCCTCTCGGCCGTCTATCGCACCGGCCAGAGTTTCGGTGTCGGGCACCTCGAGGCCGTCCTGACAGGGGCTGCCAATGAGCGCACCGAAAAGCTGGGGCACGACCGACTCTCGGTCTTCGGGATCGTCGATGGTGAGGAAGCCGCGCTGATCAAGCCGGTTGCCCGGGCGCTTGTCCTGCGCGATGCCCTGCGCCCCAACGAACATGGCGGGCTGATGTTCGGCCCGGAGGCGCGCGCGATCCTCAAGGGCGATGCCAGCGTCGAACTGGTCATCCAGCCGAAGCGAGAACGCCGCCGCAAGCGGGTCACGGGCGGCAACCCGGTCGGCGATCCGCTGTTCGAGGTCCTGCGCGCGCTGCGCCGGGAGCTGGCCGAAACGGCGGGCGTGCCACCCTATGTCATCTTCCACGATTCGACGCTGCGCGAAATGGCACTGATGAAGCCCGATACATTGCCCGCGCTCGGGCGGGTTAGCGGCGTCGGCACGCGCAAGCTCGAAGCCTATGGCGATGCCTTTCTCTCTGTTCTAAAGCGCGTGCAGGAGGAGAAAGGCGATGTTCCGCACGCTTGACGATACGATCATGGTTTCGCCGCAGATCGGCATCGATGCCGTAGCGGAAGCGAAGGCCCGTGGCGTGACATTGATCATCAACAATCGCCCCGAAGGCGAATCGGAGGATCAGGTTCCGGGCGCCGAAATCGAAGCGGCAGCGCGCATCGCCGGCATCGACTATGTCGCCATTCCCGTAACCCATGCCGGCTTTTCGGAGGCGCAGGTCGAAGCGATGCGGGCGGCGCTTGAGAAAGCGGAAGGGCCTGTCCTTGCCTATTGCCGCTCGGGCACGCGCTCGACCCTGCTTTGGGCCCTGGCGCAGTCCTCGCTCGGCGAACATCCGGCCGTGCTGGCCGAAAAGGCGGCCGGGGCGGGCTATGATCTGGCACCCGTCGCTGCCCTGATGGATATCCTGCGGGCCAAGGCATGACTGCCGCGCTCCAGCTTGGCGTGTCGTTTTTGGCCGTGCTGCTCATGGCAGCGATCGCGTGGTGGCTGAAGCTGGGCGGCGATGCGCGCATCCGCAATGAGGAACAGGCGCGCATGCTTGCGGATCAGGCAGTGTGCGGGTTCAGGCCGGTTGCCGTGGCACTCGATCGCGCAGGAATTGGCGCGCTCTTGCGCGATGGCGACGGCCGCCAGATGCTGATCCGCCGCAATGGCGCGCATTTCGTCGGGCGGCTGCTTGACAGGAACATCGTTGCCCGGCTCGATCGGAACTTCCTGACGATCGGCACGGGCGAACGGACGTTCGGCACGATCACGCTCGATCTCGGGGCGGAAGCGCAATATTGGGCCTCGGGCCTGAGGCACCTGACATGAACGATCTGCCCAACCCGGTGGACTATGCTGTCCCGGCCTTTGTGCTGCTGATCATCCTCGAAATGGTCTGGGCCCGGTTCCGCGCGCCCGAGAAATATGAGCCGAAGGACACGCTCACATCGTTACTGTTCGGCTTTGGCAGCACCGTGGCTGGAGCGCTGACCGGTGCCGCGATCTTCGGTTTGTCGGTGTACCTCTACCAGTATCGCGCCGTCACCATCCCGTTTGCCTGGTGGGCGTGGATTGTCTGCTTCATCCTCGACGATTTCGCTTATTATGTCTTCCACCGCGCCGCGCACCGCGTCCGCTGGTTCTGGGCGAGCCATGTCAATCACCATTCGAGCCAGCATTACAATCTCTCGACCGCTCTGCGGCAGACCTGGACGGGTTTTATCGCCGGCTCCTTCCTTTTCCGCCTGCCACTGATGCTGATCGGCTTCCATCCGGCCATGGTCGCCTTCGTTGGCGGGATCAATCTCATCTACCAGTTCTGGATCCATACCGAAACGATCGGGCGCATGCCGCGCTGGTTCGAAGCGGTCATGAACACGCCGAGCCATCACCGCGTCCATCACGCGACCAACCCGCGCTATCTCGACGCGAACTATGCCGGGGTGTTCATCGTCTGGGACCGGATGTTCGGCAGCTTCACCCCCGAAGTCGATGATGAGCCGATCCGCTATGGCATTGTGAAGCAGCTGGGGACGTTCAATCTGCTCTGGAGCGTATTTCACGAATGGATCGGGATCGCGAAGGATCTCTGGTCGGCGCCGTTCGGGGCCAAGCTCGGCTATCTTTTCGGTCCGCCGGGCTGGAGCCATGATGGCAGCCGCGACACGTCCGACACGATCAGGGCCAGATGGCGGGAACAGCAGGATGGATGAATATGATATCGTGGTTGTCGGCGGTGGCTCGGGCGGCAGCGCCGCGGCCGGGCGGCTGTCGGAGGACGGCAAATACACGGTCTGCCTGATCGAGGCCGGCGGGAAGAACACCGATATCCGCGTCCGCGCGCCGGGGCTTCTCCCCTTCCTTCCCGCCAGCACGAACTGGCAATTCGAAACGGTCCCGCAGCTCGGGCTCAACGGGCGGACAGGCTATCAGCCGCGCGGGCGGGGGCTTGGCGGATCGTCTGCAATCAACGCGATGGTCTATATCCGCGGCTGCGCCTGGGATTATGACAATTGGGCCGCCCTTGGCTGCGACGGCTGGGCCTATAAGGACGTCCTGCCATACTTCAAACGCTCGGAAGGCAATGTCCGGGGCGGAGACGATTATCACGGCGGCGATGGCCCGCTCACCGTCAGCGACCAGGCTCATCCCAATCCCGGCAGCCTCGATTTCGTCGAAGCGGGCGCCGCGCTCCAGTTGCCGCGCAACGCGGATTTCAACGGCGCCCAGTTCGAGGGCGTGGGCCTGTATCAGGTTACGCAGCGCAAGGGCGAACGCTGGACGTCCGCGCGCGCCTATGTCGAGGCCAACCGCGACGCCGGGCGGCTCCGCGTCGAAACCGGCGCGCTGGTTGAGCGCGTGCTGTTCGAAGGCGGTCGCGCGGCGGGCGTGGCGCTTGTGCAGGGCGGCGCGCGCAAGACGATTCGCGCCCGTCATGCGGTCATTCTTGCAGGCGGCGTGTTCGGCACGGCGCAAACGCTCATGCTTTCGGGAATAGGGCCGGCAGATCATTTGAAGGCTCACAGCATACCCGTGCTGGTCGACCGGCCAGCCGTCGGTAGCAATTTGCAGGACCATATCGATTATGTCGCGGGCTTCGAAACCGGCGGCGATGTCTTTACCGGTACCAACCTGAAAACGATCTTCAGGACGGCAGGCGCTCTCTGGCAATGGATTCGCAAGCGGACCGGGCCGATGACGACCAACTATGCCGAAGCGGGCGGGTTCGCAAAATCGTCGCCCGATGTCGCGGTGCCCGATCTCCAGTTCCATTTCGTGCCGGCAATCCTCGAGAATCACGGCCGCGATACCGTGAAGGAAGCCGGCTTTTCGGGCCATGTCTGCGTGCTCAGGCCCGAAAGCCGGGGCACGGTCCGGCTGGCGAGCGCCGATCCGGCGGCGCCTCCGCTGATCGATCCGGGATTCCTGACCGATGATCGCGACATGGCGGTGATGAAGAAGGGTGTCCGGCTGCTCCATCGGATCCTGACAGCGCCGCCGCTCACGCGACATGGCGGCCGCGATCGTCATGCGACTCCGCTTGATGACGATACGGCGCTCGAGCAGATGATTCGCAACCGCGCGGACACGGTCTATCATCCGGTCGGAACGGCGCGGATGGGGTCGGACGAGGATGCGGTGTGCGACACGCGGCTGCGCGTGCGCGGCGTTGCGGGGCTTTACGTCGCCGACGCCTCGATCATGCCGCGACTCGTTTCGGGCAACACCAATGCGCCGAGCATCATGATCGGTGAGCGTTGTGCCGATTTCGTGAAGGCGGATCTGCAACGATAGCCTTTGGGGCTCCATGCTTGTCTGTCCCGCGGACGGGCTGCGCGTGGAACTGGTGGTGCGCGCAGTCCATGCGGAACGCGTCTCACTCCCATTATACTAATCGTTTATGGGAGCTTTGCCGGATCTATCCCCAACAAAGCGTCGCGACCGGCGCAGATCTGCCGACTTCAAGGGCCTTGGGGTATATTTCCGTGAGGGAAAGTTTTTCGCGCCGTGGTTCGCAAGACGCCCATCGGAGCAACAAGCGACGAGCACAGTATGAACATTCAGAGCTCACTTGTGTCGTCAAGGCCGCCCCAGTTTCGATCGACGACGTTTTTGTCCGTCTCAGTGAATGCGTGCCGTAGCCGTGAGGCTGGTTTGAAACCATTGACCCGCAGAGGCGAACCTCAGCCAGTGCAGATTAAAAGGATCTCGAGCAAACCGAGCCTGCCGCCGATCTCAAAGTCGAGCCGGGCATGACAGAAAGATATTGAACCCATGCCCATTCACGATTTTCCGAGTTTGGGGTTGGCTGCCAAAGCGGCGGGGGCTTGGTTTAGAGCCTAATGATCATTCTTCAGAAGGAACTGCCATGAAATTCCCCTCCTTCGGCATCGCACTGACCTCGGCCGTGGCTTTGTCCGTTTTTGCCACGCCCGGCCTTGCCGCCACCTCTGCCCCAGAACCCACCCCAGAGGCGGAAGGCGTCCAGGTCGTTCGCAGCGTCTATGGCGTTGATGAAACCGTTACCAGACTCAAGGCCGATATTGCGTCAAAGGGAATCCGCTTCTTCGCCGATATCGACCAGGCCCAGCTTGGCGTTGGAGCGAACATCGCGATCCGCCCATCTCGGTTGATCCTGTTCGGCAACCCGCCGCTCGGCGTCCAGTTCCTTTCGGCGAACCGCTATTCCGGGCTCGACTGGCCCGTGCGGATGCTGGTGCTTGAAGAAGCCGATGGCAGTGTCACTGTCGCCTGGACCGAATTCGGCTATATCGGCCATCGCTATGCTCTCAAGAACCGTGATGCCCAGTTGAAGATGGCAAGCGAAGTTGCTGCCTCGATCGCTTCGAGCGTGACCCGATAGGTGCCGGCCGGCGCGCTCATTGCTGGGCTCTCGCTGTTCAGTACAGCTTTGATGGGCTTTGCGATCCAGCGTGGCGCCACGTGCACGGTGGCGGCCGTTGGTGAAATTGTCGAAAGGGGAACCGCATTCCGCCTTGTCGCGTTGCTGGAAGCCGCGCTGTGGGTCGCAGGCGGCCTTCTGCTTGCGCGCCAGTTCGGGCTGATCATGACCTTGCCCGATGGCGTCGCCGTCAGTTTCTGGACGGTCGGAGGCGGGCTTTTGCTCGGCCTCGGCGCATGGCTCAACCGCGCGTGCGTGTTTGGCGCCATTGCGCGCCTCGGTTCGGGCGAATGGGCCTATTCTGCCACGCCGTTGGGTTTCTTTGCGGGTGCACTCTCCATTCCCCTCCTGTTTGCCCCGCCCGCGCCAGTGCAGCTCGACGAAGCGGCGATGCTGACGCATTTGCCAGGCTGGCTGGGATGGCTCCTGGTGCCGCTGGCGCTATGGAGGCTGGCGGCAACGATCGGTCGGCCCGGCCGGACGATCTGGCACCCGCATGAAGCAACGGTGGTTATCGGTGTGACCTTCCTGATACTGTTTTTGGTCGCAGGCCCCTGGACCTATACCCAATTGCTTGCGGATAGCGCGATGGGCATGGCCGCAAACATCGGTTTCCGCGTTGCGCTGTTCGTGGCGCTTCTGGCGGGCGCGGGGCTCGGCGGCTGGACTGCGGGGAGATTTAAGAGTCGGCGGATCACATTTGCAGAAATCAGGCGTTGCTTTGGCGGCGGCATGCTGATGGGCTGGGGGAGTGTTCTCCTGCCCGGCGGGAATGACAATCTCATTCTTGTCGGCATGCCCTTGCTCCAGCCCTACGCCTGGGTTGGCATCGCTGCGATGTGCGCGGCGATCGTTGTGGCCTTGCTCATCGAGCGGCGATGGGCCTGAAACGGAGTCTTGGGTCGCTCCGGGCATTTTCGGCCCTGGCACTTGCCCTTTCTATTGTGCCCGTGTGGCTCCTGACACGTCGCGCCAGCCCCGCAGCGCGGCGCATGGAAGAGCGCTTTTTTTCAAGGATCGTGCGCGGATTTGGCCTTGAAATAGCCATTGAAGGCACGCCAATGAAGTCGGCGCTGTTCGTCGTCAATCATATCAGCTGGGCGGACATTCCTGTCCTGGCGTCGGTTCTCGACGCCGATTTCGTTGCCAAGTCGGATATCGAAAGCTGGCCGGTGATCGGCAGGCTGGCCCGGCGCTATGACCCGGTTTTCGTTGCGCGCGATCGTCGCAGCGGAAGCCGCATTCAGGCCGATGCCATCCGGTGGCGGCTCGATGCAGGCCGGTCAGTGATCCTTTGCCCTGAAGGCACGACCTCCGACGGCACGACCATCCTTCCCTTCCGGACCAGCCTGTTCGCGGCAGCCGATGCCAACGACGTCATTCAGCCGGTTGTGATCCGCTATCTCGCTATGGACGGCTCTGCCCTGCCGCCCAAGCGGCAACGCGAGGTTGCCTGGATCGATGACGACGAGCTTTTGGCAGGAGCGGCCAGAGTCGCGCGGGAACAAACCCTCGCCCACCTGACATTTCTTGAGCCCGTTCGGGTAAGCCATTTTCCCGACCGCAAGAGCCTGGCAGAGGCGACCCGCACCGTCATGCTTGCGGCTTATGCGACGGCACCGAAACGGCCCATGTAGCGCGCTGAAATGGCGGCAACCGGCATAACCATGAAGACGTCCACCGTGTTGAACGGCGCGTCGATCACTGCGCCGTCGCCCACCATTGCGCCGACGCGCAGATAGCCCTTGATGAGCGGCGGCAGCCCGCGCATCGCCTGGCGCGGGTCATAACCGCCAATCGGCAGCCGCGCCATTTCGACATGCCGTTCGGCCAGTGCCCGCGCCCTCAGATGGGGCGGAGCCAGGTGGTTGTGATAGAGATAGGACAATGTGTCGGCGTGATCGTCGGGATCGACGCCGTGGAAGCTCGCGCACCCGAACATCAGCGAGATGCGGTGTAGATCCAGATAGCTTGCAATCCCCCGCCAGAGCAACTGTATCGTCCCGGCGTCGCGATAGGCAGGCGCCACACAGGACCGGCCGAGCTCGAGCAATTCGCTTTCGGGTTCAGGCCGCCCGGACAGCCGATCGAGATCATACTCACCCGTCGAATAGAAACCGCCCTGCGCGCGCGCAACGCTTTCACGAAGCAAGCGGTATGTGCCGACAACGGTCGGGGCACCCGAGGCGCTGTCTTCGACAAGCAAATGGTCGCAAACCGCATCGAACGGATCGGCGTCGAGACAGTGTGCCGCGCTGTCGACGATCGCACCGCGTTCCTGGCAGAAGACATCCCAGCGAAGCGCCTGGGCTGCAGCAATATCTGCATCACTGCTGGCCAGCCGGACCGAAAGTGCGCGGGCCGGACCTTCGGATATTTGAGAGATTGTCATTGGCGGGCCTCCTTCCTAAGCAGCTATGCCGCCGATTGTTTGCGATGAGTCGGGTCGTTCGATCTGTGCGAGGGAGATTTCCTGCGATGGAAATGCAGCAGGTTCGCTATTTTGTCGCGCTGGCGAAGACGCTCAATTTCACGCGTGCGGCCGAGGCGTGCAACGTGACGCAGCCGGCACTTACCCGCGCTATCCAGCAATTGGAGCATGAGCTTGGCGGGCCGCTGTTCAATCGCGAGCGCGGCAATTCTCACCTGACGGAGCTTGGCCGGATCATGCTGCCCTATCTTGAGGGCGTCGATGAACAGACCCGTGCCGCAAAGGACGCCGCGAAAGCCGCAAAGGGGCTCAAGAAGATCAAGCTCAAGATCGGCGTGATGTGCACCATCGGGCCACAGCTGGTCGCAGGGCTGCTGCCGCGGTTCCAGGCGAACAACCCCGATGTCGAAATCGAGATTATCGACGATGGGGCGCCGCAAATGATCGAGCGGCTCGAAAAGGGAGACCTCGAAATCGCCATTGTCGGGAGCCACGAAGCGCTCCCCGAAGCGTTGCACCAATTGCCGATCTTCGACGAGAAGTTCGTCATCCTGCTCCCGCCGAACCATCCGCTGAGCGCAAAACCGGCCGTGCAGGCCAGCGATCTGCATGAGATGCCGTACGTAAGCCGATCGCAGTGCGAGGTTTTCCGCTATGTTCGCGACGACCTGAAAGGCCGTGGGGTTGAGCCGCGTATCGTTTTTCGCTCGCCGCGCGACGATTGGGTGCAGGGCATGATCAAGGCGGGGTTGGGCTTTGGCTTCTTCCCGGAATCTTCGGTAACGAACCCGGACGTCGTGGTCAGGCCGCTGATCGACCCGGAATATCATCGAACCGTATTTCTGGCGACTGTAAGGGGGCGCCCGCATTCGCCGGCGGTCGGTGCCTTTGTACGGGAAGCCCGCTATCACGATTGGCCAACATCGACCGGCTGAGCCGGATCGGGGCACATTGCGCAATCGACGGGCTCGGTCAGAAGATCGTGGCACACCGTCAAGGCATTGATCGCGACCGGAAAGCCGGAATAAATGGAAACCTGCATCAGCGCTTCGACGATCTCCACGCGCGCAGTTCCGAATTTTACCGCCGATGCCACGTGAGCGCGTAGCTGCGCCGCGGCATCGCCACGGGCAGCAAGGACCGAGATCGCGATCAACTCGCGGGCGCGCAGATCCAGCCCCTCACGCGAGAAAATGTCGCCGAAGGCATATTCGACAACCATCCGCGCGAAATCCGGCGCGACCTCGGCAAGCCGGTTCGTCACGAGATCCATCTTTTCGGGTGACATGTGCATGAGGATTTTGATCCCGCGGCGATAACGGTCACCCATCGTATTGCCGGACGCAGCGAGCTCTGGCTGATTACGCATAAAGTCATTCCTGGCCCTGGTCTGGCACCCCGCCCGGGATGGGGGGAAAGGCGGGGTGCCAGTGTGCCGGTGCAGGGGTCACCGGGGTTTCGACCGCGATGAGGGGGATCACACGGTCGCATCTGAACAGACCTTACTTGCCGTGGAACACGTCGGACGAAAGCAGGACAGCTTCCGTCGTTCCGGTGTTCTTCCACCAGTGGGAAATGCCGCCCGCCTCGCGTGAAATCTCGCCGGCATGATGGATGATCGGCGCGGTGCAGGTGCTACGATATTCGGTCACCTCTCCCTTGATCGTGATGATCAGAGCCGGCCGGTCTGCATGGCTGTGCAGCGGAACGATGCCGCCCGGCTGAAGCACCAGTCGGCGGGTGCGCAGCTGCCGGCCTTCGACATTGATTTCCGGCCCGAGATCGATCGCGGCGAGCACAGTGTCAGTCACGTCCTTCGGCATCGTCGCTGCGCCGGTCAAAGGATTGGCGCCAACATTGCCCGGAGCGCATTCTCCGGCGAAAGCCGGCGTTGCGAACCCGGCAAATGTCGTTGCGGCAAGCGCCGTCAGAAGAGTCTTGGTCATATCAGCTTCCTTCTTTCCTTGAATTCGAATGGCGTCACCGGGCCGCAGGGCGGGGGAGTGGGGGATGCGCCGGTCCGGTGACGTGTTTCGAATTAGGATGACCTGACATTTCTGGACATTCGTTTGTGGGCATCGAGTTCATGCCCGAACGGCATTTCATCTTCATGACGCGCCGCCGCACAAGCCTCGGCGAAATCAGGCCGAATGACGGAGATGCCTTGTGAATATCGCAACAGAATCATGCACCGGTCACATTTTGCCGCTGATGGGTCGCGTCGCGGTCGTGACTGGATCAACCAGCGGAATCGGCCTTGGTATTGCCCGTGCGTTGGCCGCCGCCGGGGCAGACGTGATGCTCAACGGCCTTGGTGAGCAAGCCGAGATCGAAAAGGTTCGCGCAACACTGGCTGCCGATACCCGCGTTCGGGTTGGCTATCATGGCGCAGACCTTCTCAACGCAGGCGGCGCTGCCGCCCTTGTCACCGACACGATCGAGCGGCTCGGCCGGGTTGACATCCTGGTCAACAATGCCGGCATCCAGCATGTCAGCCCGATCGAGGATTTCCCGACAGACAAATGGGATGCGATCATCGCGCTCAACCTCTCTTCCGCCTTTCACACGACCCGAGCGGCTTTCGGCGCGATGAAGGCCGCAGGCTGGGGGCGAATCATCAATGTCGCTTCGGCCCATGCGCTTGTCGCCTCACCCTTCAAGAGCGCCTATGTCGCCGCAAAGCATGGCGTTCTCGGCCTGACCAAGACCGTTGCGCTCGAAGGCGCGGAGCATGGGGTGACCTGCAACGCGATCTGCCCGGGCTATGTCTGGACGCCGCTTGTCGAGAACCAGATCGACGCCACCGCCGCTGCCCGTGGGATCAGCCGGGACGACGTCATCCGCAATGTGCTGCTTGCCGCCCAGCCGAGCAAGCGCTTCGCCGAAGTCGATGAACTCGGAACCCTGGCGGCATTTCTGTGCACAGAAGCCGCACGCTCGATCACGGGTTCTGCCCTGCCGGTCGATGGCGGTTGGACGGCGCAGTAACATGTACCAGCAACCCACTCACGGCCCCGCAGTGCCGCCGGTCATCCGCCATATCTTCCTGGTCAAGCCAGCCAAGCCGCCGCACGCCGCGCGACCGGCAAGAGGCATTCTTGCGGAGCTGGCCGAGCTCGGGAGGCATTGATGGCACAAACCAAACGCCCGCATGTGGTGATCGTCGGCGCAGGCTTTGGCGGACTTGCTGCAGCCAGAGGCCTGCGAACGGCCGATGTCGATGTCACGCTCATCGACAAACGCAACCATCATCTGTTCCAGCCGCTGCTCTATCAGGTGGCGACGGCGGGCCTCTCGCCTGCCGATATTGCTGCACCCATTCGCGCGATCGTCAGAGGCAATGCCAACACCCGGGTCGTCCTCGATCGCGTTTATGGCGTGGATACGGCGAGCAAGCGTGTCATCCTCGGCGATAGCGAGCCGATCGCCTATGACTGGCTGGTGCTCGCAACGGGTGCGCGCCACAGCTATTTCGGCCGCGACGACTGGGCCCCGTTTGCCCCGGGCATCAAGACGATCGAAGATGCGACGGCCGTGCGCCGCAAGGTGCTGATGGCGCTCGAGCGGGCCGAGACCGAATCCGACCCCGACAAGCGCCACGCCCTCCTGACCTTCGTCATCATCGGCGGCGGGCCAACCGGCGTCGAAATGGCGGGTGCCGTTGCCGAACTGGCACGGCAATCGGTCTCCGGGGATTTTCGAAGCATCACTCCACATTGCTCGCGTATCATCCTTGTGCAGCACGCGCCGCGGCTCTTGCCCAGCTTTCCCGAAGCCCTGTCAGCCAAAGCCAAGATCGCGATCGAACAGCTTGGTGTCGAGGTGCGGCTGGGAGAACGCGTAGAATCGGTCAATGCCGAGGGGGTGATGGTCGGCAACGAATTCATTGCCGCAGCCACCGCAATCTGGGCGGCGGGCGTCCAGGCTTCGCGCGCCGCCGAATGGCTGGGCGTTACTCCCGACCGCTCCGGCCGCGTCCCGGTCGGCGCAGACCTGAAGGTCCCTGGCACGGATTCGGTTTTCGTGATCGGCGATACGGCTGCCTGCATCGACTCGGCTGGCGTGGCGCTTCCGGGGGTCGCCCCGGTTGCCAAGCAGCAGGGCCATCATGTCGCCCGAACGATCCGTGCGGCGATCAAGGGCAAGACCGCCAAGGCCTTCCGTTACCGCAACTACGGCAATCTCGCGACCATCGGCCGCAGCCGCGCGGTCGCTGATTTTGGAAGCGTCCGACTATCCGGCTATTTCGCCTGGGTACTCTGGTGCGTCGCCCATATCTGGTTCCTGGCGGGCTTTCGCAACCGCTTCATCGTCGGCCTTCACTGGTTGTGGAACTATCTGACTTTCTCGCGCGGTGCCCGCCTGATCACCGGCGATGTCGCGCCCGACCTTCCTGCCACTCTCATCCCCCGCCCTGCGTTGTGGCCCTTGAACGCCTGAATCCGAAAAGGAACTCATCATGACAACCCAGCTCAATGAAGAACTCTCGCAATATGGCCAGACCGTCCTCGTCTTTCAGGGCGGCGGCGCGCTTGGCGCCTATCAGGCGGGGGTTTACCAGGCGCTGCACGAAGCGGAGATTGAGCCCGATTGGGTGATCGGTACGTCGATCGGCGCCATCAATGCGGCGCTGATTGCGGGCAATCGCCCCGCCGATCGTCTGGACAGGCTGAACGAATTCTGGCGGCGGGTGGAACATGGCCACATCTTCGAGGCGCCGGCAGCGAGCCTTGCCGCTGGCCTGTTCAATCCGATGCGGACAATGTCGGCGATCATGTCAGGCATTCCTGCCTTCTTTACGCCCAACCCGATGGCCTTTCTCAGTCCGCACGTGCCGCTCGGGCCCGACGCCGCCGGCTATTATTCGGTCGACCCGTTGCGCAAGACGCTGTCCGACCTTGTCGATTTTGACCTGATCAACGGCGGTGGCGCGCGCCTCACCGTGGGTGCCGCCAATGTCCAGACCAGCGAGATGCGCTATTTCGATTCACGAGACGGCGCGCTCGATGTCCGCCACGTCATGGCTTCGGGTGCGTTGCCCCCTGCATTTCCCGCCGTGCGCATCGATGGCGAACTCTATTGGGACGGCGGGATCGTTTCGAATACGCCGGTCGAAGCGGTTTTCGACGATCCCCAGCGTCGTGACGCGATAGTCTTCGCCGTCCATCTCTGGAACCCGCATGGCGCCGAACCCAAGTCGATCTGGGAAGTGATGAACCGGCAGAAGGACATCCAGTATTCGAGCCGCGCCAATTCGCACATTGCCCGCCAGCGGCAATTGCACAAGCTACGGCACGTCATCACCCAGCTTGCACAGCTCGTGCCGCCGGGCGCCTATCCCGAGCAGGATCTCGAATATCTCGCAAGCTATGGCTGCGTGACCAAGATGCATGTGGTTCGCCTTATGGCCCCCGCGCTCGACAATGAAGACCATAGCAAGGATGTGGATTTCAGCCCGAGCGGCATTCGCGGCCGCTGGCAGGCCGGTTACCGCGATACACTTTCAACGCTTGAACAGGCTCCCTGGCGCGCGGATGCCGATCCGCTCGAGGGCTTCATCCTGCATGAAACGATGGGCGGCGAGCTGATCGAAATCGACGTCTAGAACAGAGCGCGCCGCAGCGTCTCTATGGCGTTGCGGTGTACTACATCTGTGAAGGCGTTGGACGCCATTGGGTGCGACCCGAACCGGATCAGGGCGAGCCCTGTTCGGGGCTCCAGATAGACGCGTTGTCCGTAAACCCCGAGTGCGGAAATCCCACCCTGCGGGTTGTGCGATATCCACCACTGGCTGCGATAGGAGCCACCCGCCCGTTCGGCGTGGCGCGATGCGGCAAGGAGTGCACGATCGCCACCTTCAAATATGCTTCTGCGCGCGGCGGGCGGGATCGAGGGATTCTCCTCCAGCAGCAGCAATGCCAGCCGGGCGAGGTCGCGTGCCGTGACATTGAGGCCGCTCGCGGCAATTTCATGGCCTGCCGTATCCACGAGCATGTGGCCATCATCAAGGCATCCGGCCGGCCGCCAGAGTTGTTCGGCAAAAAGGTCTGCAAGCCGACAACCGGTTGCACGCTCAATCGTCCAGCCCAGCGCATCAGCGACCGGCGTCCGGTACGAAAAGCTCTGGCCGGGCTCGGCATCGCGACCCGTCAATCGCGACAAGGTTTCGCGCGCGCCGCCCGCGGCCAGCGCAGGCGTCCAGTAACTCGCGGAATAGCGATGCACGTCAGCATCGGGATTGGCATAGTCTTCATCGAATGCGACACCGTCGGTCATGTCCATCAGGTCGCGCACGCAAGCAGCCGCAAAGCCACTTTCGGCCAGCTCGGGCACATAGGTTGTAACGGACCGGACAGAGTCGAGATCGCCATTCGCAATCAAGATCTCGGCAATCAACCCGACAAAGGACTTGGTCATCGAGAAGCAGTGATGAAGCGTCTGGGGCGTCATTCCATTGCGATAGGTCTCGTAGACGATCGCCCCCTTGCGAAGCACAAGCAGGGCGTCGGTGTACGTCGACGCAACGAAATCCTCCCACATCATCGATCCGCCTGCGCCATTATCGAGCCTGAGCTGGGTCAGATCGACGCTATCTTCGGGCAGGTCTCGCGGCATCGTGCTGCGGCGAATGGCACGCGACGGTACGAGTTCGCGGGTGTGCTGGAAGGCCCAGCGAGAGAAAGGGTAGAGCCGCCAGTTTTCCCGCGTTACCCGGCGGTCGACCGGCACGTCTGGGCCGGGACCGATTCGGGCTTTGGGCCAGTCAAGGGGCGGGGGCAGTGTCATTCTGTCAGGGGATAGCGCCCGGCGAGAATTTTTTCAGCCCGCCAGCGACGAAAAAACGCACGCCAGCTTTCCGGCCGAAATCCACGTGCACGATTGGCAGCACCCAGCCGGAAAAGAATCGAGAATTGGCAGAATAATGTCCGCCAGGCATCGACGAGCCTGGTATTGCTGTCCCAGATGTGCGTGGCTTCGGCACCGGCGCCATTGAACTCGATGATCGAGAAATTCTCGCCGCGCCGGAACGCCTCGAAATCGCCGAAGCGCACGTCGAAGCGGCCGAAATGGAATTCGGGAATGCCGTCTGCGATCGCGTCGAACCGGGCGCGCATCGCTTCGGTGATCCACGCATTGCCGTTGCGAAAGATCGCCCCCTTGCTGTGCGAGCCCGAAAATACCAGCCGCTGCACCGCGCCAGCCGGGGGGATTTCGTCCAGCCGGCCGGCGAACCGGTCGAAATATAGATGCGGAACAAGGCCGGCGCGAGGATCGTGCAGGATCAATTCGCGCAAGGTTGCGTGCCCGTCTCCCACGACATGCGGGAAATATTTGAGGGTCAGTGAAATGATGCTTCCCCGCGCCTGGCCCGGTTGGCGGACGTAAAAGACTCCGGCTTCCCCTTCCAGATCGACCATGCGCTGAAGCAGGAGCCGACCGCCCGCAGGGAAATCGGCGAGATAGCGGCGGAGTTCGGCGCGGCTTCGAAGCGGTCGAACGCCAGCGCCGCGGCAACCGATATCGGGCTTTGCCACCACCGGGTAGCATAGCCCTGCAGCAAGCATCCGGCTTTCAACAATCGGCAATTGCTGCTCTGCCGGCCCGCACCATCTTTTCACAAGCATCCAGTCGGGTAACCGATCGCGCTCGGGGCCGGTGAAAAGCGAAAAAAGCGTGCTCTTTTCCTCGCCCACCAGCCCGCCGGCTGGGAAGCGGGGATTGGCCAAAAGCGGCAGGCGGATGCTGCGGTGACAGATCATCAGCCCCAAGATCCAGAGCCAGACAGGCGCATAGAACGCCCATGCCGGCCAGAATTCAAAGAATGAGACCGGTGGCGCATCCGGATCGAGCGGCGGCAGTCCGGCGACGGAAATTGCGGTTTGCTTCATCGCTTTACGCCGCTCGTTGCAGAGGCCGGCAATCAGCCCGCATCCGGCGGACGCTATCGGCAAATATCCGAAGAAATAGATCGCGCTGAATATTGCTGCCGCCAACTTGCTCAAGACACGGCCGTACCGCGCCCAGCGCGACAGCGGCGTTGAGATAATCGCGGCGGGCATGGGCGAGGAGGCCGCGCGCAAGACCGGCCACCACACTGCTGCTGGACGACGCCTCAAGGGCTTCGACCAGCATGTTTGCCGCTGTATCGCGCCCAGCCATTCCCAGCGCATAGAGGTAGTGAAGGTCGAGAAAGGCGCTGGTCCGGTCGCCAACCCGGCCTTCGACGTGGGTGGCGATATCGTTCCAGCGTCCGCCCGTGGGAATGCCGCTCAGGTCGAGGCGGGCAAGCAGCGAAATGGCATTCACCTGATCCTGGCAATGCCCCTTGCGCACGCTCCAGACACGTTCGTCGAAGAGATCGAGTGCTCCGGCCTCGTCCCCCAATTCGGTAGAAAGGAGTGCAACGTGCCACCAATTATGCGTCAGCATGAAGGACGAGCATCGCTCCCAGTCCGGTGCATGGGCATGAAGAAAAGCACGACCTTCGACCAGTTGGCCCATTGCCGCCATCGCATGTGCGGCGGCATGCTGCGCCCAGGGATCGCGACCGGGGCTGAGTGCGATGGCCCGGTGCGCGAAACGGTAGGCCATTTCCGGGTCGCCAAGCTGATCGAGCGCAAAGGCATGGAGGCCAAGCGCCTGCCCAGACCCATTATCGACCGCAGCAACCATTGCCGATGTCCGGCACATTCCGGAAAAGTCGCCAACACCCAGTTCGAGGATCTGGCACAATTTCGCCGCCACCAGGTCGTGCGGCCAGGCCTCCACGATCATGCGCAGGATGCGAATGGCCTGCATGTCATCGCCCGCTGCCCATGCCGCAATTGCTTCGATCGAGTGCCGTTCGCGATCATTTGCGCCGGATATCAGCGCGCGTGCCGCTGCGATCCTCGGCGCGGCCTGAACCCGGCCTTCGCGCGTCATCGTCGTCAGGAAAAGCGCGGCCGCATAGACTTGCGCCAGGGCACAATCCGGATCGGCAGCCAGAGCATCGAAGATCACCCGGCAATTGCTGCCATGGCTTACAAGCTCGTCTGCGAAGGTCTCGATCGCAGCAACGGCGACCGGCGAACGGCTCGAGATGGCCAGATCGCGATATTGTTCGTTCATTGTCCTCTCCCTTTGATTCTGTCAGGTCGCCAGCGCCGTGCGCCGCCGGGCGACGATTATCGTCAGGACGATGACGCAGGCGGCAGGCAGGGCGGCCCCGATCAACTGCTCCGCTCCGCCGGATCCGGCGAGGCGGGCCGTCTCGAACAATGCGGCGGTCCAGACCGGCGTGGTCACGGCAATGATCGCAGCGACAGGCCAGGCAGGTGCGCGGACAAGTCCGCTGGCGGTGAAGACCGGCAGTCGGAAACCGGGCATGAAGCGGGCGGCAAAGACCAGCCAGAGTGCGCGCGCCGCGACCCATTGTTCGGCCCGACTTACGTCGGAACGCCCGCGCAGCCTCTTGCCAAGCCGGGTATCCCTGCCCCAACGACCGACCGCATAGAGCGCGAGGTCGCCAAGCGCCGTGCCGAGAATAACCCCGGCCAGGGCACCCACCGGCGAAGCATCGAGCCTGGCGACAACAATTCCGGCGGCGATGGTTGCAAAATCCTCGGCGACGAAGGTTGCGCCGAACAGGATCAGTGCGAGCAGCATGGGGTTGCCCGCCACCGATTCGATCAGGGGGAGCAGGTCGCCGGACACCGGATCAGCCTTTGCGCACCGGGAGCCGGCCAATCACATCCCGGCTCATCCACAGCAGCAGCGCCGCCGCCACCCATACGCCGCAGGCTAACGCGAATAATTCGCCACCGTCATGCGTGCCATCCGCGTTGAGAACGGAAACGCCGAGCGGCGTGAAGAGATGGAAGAAGATCGCGCCCGAAATCACGCCCAACGCCATCAGCGCGCCAAGCGGGCGGAGAACGGGAACGCGCAAGCCTGCAAGCAGCAATGCCGAGGCAATCAGCTCGCCCGTCCCGACCACATATTGCGAGAATATCCCGTCATGCGCGAACAGGCCGGGCCAGCCGAGCGATGTGCCCCAGGCTTCGAGCGTGCCGAAGATATACTGGGTCTCGGGCGAGTCGGTGAACTTGAAGAACAGCGACTGGATAAAGACGAACGCGATATACAGCGTCAGGGCAATTGGAGCGATCCTGCGCAACATTTCCACCTCCTGAAAACGGGTCTTCGTTGCAGGAGAAGTGGATTATTTGGGTTGCTCGCGGAAATGACATCTCGGTATCGTTTCAATGCAATCGTGGAAGTGCAATGTTGCCAATGTCCGGTTTGGAACGCTCAAGTCGCGATCCTGATGTCAAACGAGCGGGCGCGAACCGGACATTGCGGATAAGGTGTTCGAAGCTGAGCCGATTGCTGACCTGCAGGTTTCGAACGAGAAGATCGGAAAAGCTGCTATTCGCACGGCCGATGCTGGATTCATAGAGGAGCCTGGGCCGCGACCAGGCTCTATCGCTCCGCCATATGCGGGAATCATTGCCGTATGTGAGAGGCCCTCGATGAAAACGTTCTCGCGACAAATGCGAGAAGTTGGCCGCATCCGAATCCTCGGATGTGGCCAACTTCGCCGTTACGCCTAACGCGATGCAATTCGGCAGCTGGCTGGGGACCGGACCGGCCGCCTGAAACTTATACGCTTACGCGCAGGCGTTGCAGCAGGAGCAGGCGTCCAGCGCGCCGGGGCGGCAACCGACGAACGGGTCGAGGCATCAGCTCGCACCCGCGCAGCTGCGATCAATGCTTCGATGCCGCGGATCGACGCCCTGACGTCGGCCGGCTCGTTGTTATCGAGGGCTGTGAACAGGTCACGCAGGCGGCTATCGGCTTCGACGAGCTCTACCGATCCTGCGCCATTCACACCCAAGTCGTCGCGCACGGCGGCAATACGGGCGCGCATATTCTCGACCACAATACGGTCGCTTTTTTCCGCATGTGCCGGACTAGTTGTTGCCAGCGCAAGGCAGCCGGCGAGGTAAAGATAACTCGGCTTCATTGTAATTCCTCCTCAATAGTTTGCCGGGGTCGCAGACATCTGTGTCTGGGCCTTGGCCAGTGCGAGACGGGCATAGGCGTCCGCTTCCCGCGCGGCGTAAAAGGCGTGATGGTCCTTGCCTTTCGCCATCTGGCGTCGGGCGCGGTCCAGGGCGATGTTGGCCTCTGCCTGCGCATCGGCCGCCCGCGTATCGGCCCCTGCGCTCGATGCAAGCTGGACGCTGGCTTGGGCCTGACTGATTGCCATCAGCGCACGATCCCGGTTGCCAGCCAGGGCCGGTGTGACAAACAGGCTTGCCGCTACCGTTCCGATCATCAACTTCGTGATTGTCATTTCGTTTCTCCACCAAATGGCGCCACCAATCCGTGGCTCCTGTATTGGCAACGATGAGGGAAACGGTTTTCATCCCGTGCGGTTCAAACAAAATGGCCCCGCACGGAGCGGGGCCAGAATGTTGCGTTACTCCTGAAACGCGTATCGGGGGCTGCCCTTTTATTGATCCTCCTGCTCGCGCGAGGCGGACTTGATTTCGCCCTTGCTCATGCCCGAGACGAGCACATTGCCGCTGCCGGTGAAGTTTCCGGCCGGAAGCGTTGCCGTCCGGCTGCCCACTTCTACGACAACCGACTGGACAATGCCGCGCGCATTGCTGGCGACACCGACAACTTCGCCGATCACGCGCCCCTTGGCGTCAGTGACGTCCATTCCCGGGGCCACGTCAAACATGCCGGAGCCACTTGCAGCGGCACTGCCTACCGCTGTCAGCTGGCCGGCGCTTCCAAGAAATGAGCCAGAAGCACTTCCGGCTGCCGATCCGGCACCCGTGACACTGCCGGTAGCGCCATTGGCCAGGCCGCGCGCGGCTCCAAGCATGTCGCTCGTGGGGCTCTGGAGGCTGCCTGCCGCATCGCCGGCAGCACCAACGACGCCGCTTCCGGTTGCACGGATGGCGTCGGTGCCCGTGAAACTGGCCTCTTCGCCGACGCTGGCCGACCCAGAGGATTGGTGCGTGCTGCCTGCCGTCATCGGGCCCACCGCGCCATTGACAGTGTCAGCGACACTCCCGTTGGCTGAGCCGGAGGCCTTTGCATGGCCCCCGCGCGCGTCAATGGCCTTTTCGCCGCTCACTGAGCCGTGGCCGGAATTTGTTGATCCGATCGCGCCCGTTGCGCGTTCGATCGGCGCACTTATCGGATCGCCGAGCGAACCACCAAGTGCGCCGCCGAGTCCACCACCCAGACTTCCGCCCAGAATTTGGGCCGAAGCGGGCCCCGATGCCAAAAGCGCTGCAAGCGCCGTTGCTTCATAAATCTTCTTCATCTCCGTTCTCCATTTTCCGGACACAGCGAGATGTGCGTCCGTAAAGGGGGAACGATGACGGGATCGTCTTTCATCCCAATTCCGCGGTTAGAAATCACCGGGTGGCACAACCCCCGCATACAAGGCCATGGCCATAGACGGGATCTGTGCCCTTCTTCCCGAGGTCCTTGGCCTCGGCCATCAGCGCGCGCACGGCCGGTTCGATCCCACTGATCCGCGCCTCATGATAATGTGCCGAAAGCCGCGCGGCGACGAGCGGCGCTGCAAAGGATGTCCCGCGCAACGGCATGACGCCGCCCCCCGGTGCAGCGCCCTTCATATCGGAAGCGGGCGCGGCAAAGTCGACATGGAGCGCCCGGCCGGCCTCAGGCAGCACGCGTTCGCGCGCGTCCGTGCCTGTCACGGCAAGCACACCAGGCAGAGATGCCGGAAAGCATGGCGGTGCGGCAGGCCCGTCATTTCCGACGGCCGCCACGACCAGAATGCCCTTGCCCTGTGCCGCACGAACAGCAGCGCGCAGGAGCGTATTGTCGGGACCGACAAGGCTGATCGTGACCACGGGAACCCGCCGCATCGCCATCCAGCCTAGCGCGCGGACGATGGCCGTGGCACTTCCGCCCGTAGGAGCCGTGCCATAAACATCGGCTGCCAGCAGACTCGCGCCCGGGGCGGCGCCGCGTACCGGGCCGCGTCCGGAGATCAGCGAGGCGATGGCCGTGCCATGTGCACTGGCGCGGGGCGCGCCCTCGGCAAAACCGCGCTGCTCTATGGCACCACTCAGGCTGAGTCCGTCGGCGACACCGCCGTCGATCATTCCGATTGAAGGGGTGGCAACGCCGCCAGAAGCCTCCGACACGCCGGAGACGCCCGGGACAGACGTCGCCCTGCTCGGGAAAAAGATATGATCGACACCGATCTCGGCATCGGGCGCCAGTTTTGCCAGCGCTTTACGCGCGGCCTTCAATGCCAGTCCGGGCGGGACCGAGAATCGGACAAAGCTCAGGTCAAGCCCCTCGACCTCCTGCCGGTCGATAACATTGAATCCTTGGGCAGCGGCCCGAGTGATGGCGATAGAGTCTATGCCGGTCGCTATCAGGACGCCGCGAACAGCGGGGTTCCGATCGGCGTCGAGTTCGACCTCGGGCCGGTTGCGGCGCGCGAAATCGGCAAGCCGCGCGACCCGTGTCTCGGCAAGCGTCCGCGCAGCCTCGGCCATCGACAGACGATCAAGCTGCGCAAGCCCGCCGACTCTTCCGAGCGCCTGCCCGACATCGACCGAGGGCAAGGCAGGCAATCCGATCTGTGCGACGGCAGCCGCAGGCATCGCCGCGACTGTCAGGCATCTCGCTATAAGCGATCGCAAAATACGCCTCCTCGACCTTTCAAGCCATGGGTACGATCATTCATAACAAATTTGCACCCGCAGGGATAAAACGCATCAACGCCATCGTTTCATCCCTGTAGACCGAAAAGGTTCAGACTGAATGACGTTTGAAAGCGACCTGGTTGCATTGTTGCCAAGACTGCGACGTTTTGCGCGCAGCCTTGCCTCGCAATCCGCCGATGCGGACGATTTGTGCCAGGCCGCGCTCGAACGGGCGCTCAAATCGCGCGATCAGTGGGAGCCGGGAACGAGACTGGATAGCTGGATGTACCGGATAACGCGCAACCTCTGGATTGATACAACCCGCGCTGCGGGGCGAAAGGGGCCACACGATACGATCGACGATACTGTTCTGCAGGTTGCGGACAGCAACCACGCAGCCATGGAAGCGCATATGGAACTGAACGATGTGGATCGGGCGATGAACAGGCTCCCCGGCGAACAGCGCGAGGCCATTGCGCTCGTGTTGGTCGAGGGGCTTGCCTACAAGGAGGCCGCCGCTGTCCTCGATATTCCGATGGGGACCCTGACGTCGCGGCTTGTCAGGGGCCGTGAGGCGTTGATGCGCGAACTGGGAGAGGCCGCATGACGTTCGAACCCGAGATCATCATGGCCTATGTCGATGGCGAGCTTGACCTGGTCACTGCGAGGCGCATCGAGAAGGCAATGGAAAGCGACACAGCCTTGGCCGGCCGCGTGGCAGCCGAGCGTGCGCTCAAGGCGAGGCTCTCCGCACGGTTCGACGCGGTCCTCGGCGAGGGAATCCCGGAAGGGCTTGCCACGATCCTTACCAATGTCGACACGAGCTTGACTGCTCGCCAAGCGCGCCGTCAGGGACGGCTTGTTTTTGGCGCTGCCCAATTGGGAGCGATTGCAGCCTCTCTGGCGCTCGGGCTGTTTGTCGGAAAATCCTATCTCCCCGGTACGCAGGGCAACATTGGCGAACGTGGAGGTGCCATGGTCGCGCAGGCAGAATTGAAGTCGACACTGGATACACAACTTGCCTCCAACCAGCCCTCCAATGTTGCCACAAGGATCGGCATCACCTTCCGCGACAAGGCCGGCGCGATTTGCCGGACATTCGATGGACAGGCGCTTTCCGGCATCGCTTGCAGGGCCGGCGGGGACTGGCGAATTCTCCAGGCCGTGTCGGGCGGAAGCGATAAGGGAGATTATCGGCAGGCAACGAGTGGCCAGATCGCAGAAGCCGCCAGCTCGATGATGGCGGGAGGCGCACTTGATGCGGCCGCCGAAAGGCATGAGCTGCAACGAGGCTGGAGATAGAGTTTCGTAAGCATTGCCTGGGGGAGTGTGAGCAGGCTGTCCGCTCCTGACCACCGACGCAGTGAAGCTGACTTAGAGCGCGGGCCGAAACCTATGGATGTTCTCTCCGTCTTCACGCGCCACAGGGGCCCGGCATGTCGATCGAAGCATGCGGTTCGGACGCCTCAGCGGTTGCACCAAACTAGTGGCCGGCCATAGCGCCAGCCTGGTCAAGCTGGCGTCGCAGGTGCGATGATCGGCGCATCCCAGGCCAAGGTTTCGAGGAGCCTGGCCGTCAGCACAGCACAATCCGCGCCGGCGAACGGAAAAGACCCCGCCAGAGTCGGTGCGAGCTCGGGTGCGAGCTCCTCCTGCAACAAGCGACGGGCCCGAAACAGCCTGGTTTTCACAGTTGCCGGGACGACACCAAGCGCCTTCGCCGTTTCGTCGATACTCATACCTTCTATATCGCGCAGGACGAAGACAAGCCGATATGTCGCCGGCAATCTGGAAACGGCCTGTTCGATCAAATGCCTGATTTGCTTCACCGCCAACTGTTGCTCCGGTCCGTTTGTCACTGTCGAGCCACGCATCAGGGCCTCCCGGTATTCGTCAAGATGAATCACGGAATTGGGGTCAAGACGGGCCCGCCTACGCTTGTCAGCGCGCAATCGGCCCAGTGCCTCATTGATGACAATCCGGGTAAGCCAGGTCGAGAGCGAGGACGCCCCGGTGAAAGTGGATATCGCCGAAAACGCATTTAGGTATGCAGACTGTACCACATCCTCGGCATCGGCCCGCGATTTCAGGATGCTCCAGGCAGCGCGATAGAGCCGCTGATTGTTCAACGACGTCAGGTGCCTGACGGCGCTCGTATCGCGGGCAGCGATCAGCGCGGCCAATGCGAGGTCGTCCATCGCCGCATAGTCAAACTGGCGTATTGCGGTCATCCGCAAGCCTCCTTTTCAGAAGAGCAGCCGACGGTCCGGATTCAGACGATGACCGATATCAACGGTTTGCTCACTCCTCCTGCTTGGATACCACCGGCGAGCAAAGGTTCCCACCATCGAGATCGCCAGTGGTCGAGCCTGAAGGGAACCTATTTGGGCGAACGGCATCAAAGCCAGCACGGTCATAATGGCCAATGCGGCCGGATCCGAAAGTGCCGCACAAATCCAGAAGGAGGTCTTGCGCCCATGAAACATATTGTAACTTCGCGCCGCTCGTTGATGGGAATGGCGGGCACTGGCGTGCTATCAGCGGCAGCTATTGGCATTCTTGGCGACTCCCCCGCTCTCGCCCGGACACGAAGCCGCAAGTCTGGCATGGCGGCGCACCAGGGCGACATCGACATTCTCAACGTTGCCCTCGGGCTCGAACTTGAGGCTATTGAAGCCTATCAGATTGGTGCGGAAAGCGGACTGCTGCAAAAGCCGGTGCTTGAAGTTGCACTGTTGTTTCAAGGTCATCACAAAGGCCATCGCGATGCCCTTGCCAGCGCAATCGCCCAGCTTGGGGGGCATCCGGTCGCAGCAAAATCCCGGCCCGAATATATGACCAGCCTGAACATTGCGGCGATCAAGAACCAAAACGACATCCTCAAGCTGGCCCAAGCGCACGAAAAAGGCGCGGCCAACGCCTATATCGGCGTCATTCCCGCATTCGGAGACCACGACTTGGGACAGGTTTGTGCCAGAATCGCGTCCGATGAAGCGGCGCATTGGGCTTTGCTGTCCTCCGCTCTTGGAGAGAGTTTGCCCGATGCCGCGCTGATGTTCGGCTAGGGTCGCAGTGCCAGCCGTTCGTCGAGCGCTCGTCGCATTTTTGGGGATCGGCTGGCCGTCGTCAGGAGCAGAATTCAATGGCTGTTCGCCAGTTCTTGTGGGCCGTGCCGGGGCTTTGGGCCATAGTCGGCGGAGGTGCAAATTCGTTGGCGGCTCCGCTGAGGCCCGGCGATGCTACACGCGGCGCTCTTGCATATGCGGCGAGCTGCGGCAGCTGTCATTCGTTAGATACCAATCGTATCGGCCCGGCCCACCGCGGCATCTACGGCCGTAAAGCTGGATCCGCCCCAGGCTATGCTTATTCCGTACCCGTCAGAAAATCGTCAATCGTCTGGAACGGAGCGACATTGGATCGCTGGCTGCAAGACCCGCGTGCCGTCATTCCGGGCACCAAGATGGCTTTCCGCCTGGCAGATCAACAGCGGCGCGCGGACATCATTGCCTATCTGCGCTCTGTAGGCGTCCGAAATCGTTAACGTAGCGGTCGTTCTCGTTGGAACCTGATGTGATTAATATCTGCCGCCCGTTCAGACCAAAACCGCGAGCAAGTATTCGGCGGATCTATAGGCCGAGACCCGCCTTTCAGGCTCTGGTAAGAATGAACGAATACCCAAGGGATCGGGACAACGTTGACATTCGACCCGATCTCGGGGGCAGGCGTTCGAGCCTAGGGTGAAAAGGCCGCATATCCTGCTGAGGCATGGCCGCTTTCAGCGAAGGATCGAAGTTGCGAGGTTTGGGAACGAGTCCTAGTCTGCGGCCATGATCAATCTGATAGCTCGTATTATTTGTGTGGTGGCAAGTCTCGGTGCGTTATCGTTAGCGCAAGTCGCGCGTCCGTCTTCTCACCTTTCACCCTCCGAGCGTCAGATAATTAAACTGGCATGCAATCATTCTGTGGTAATGCTGGGCGAGAACGGCCACGGTGACGGTTCCACAATATCCATCAAGGCAAGAATTATCCCGGAATTGGTAGCCCATTGTGGATTTTCCGCAATTGCGTTTGAAAGTAGCTACTACGATTTTGCTGAGCTGGCCCGATCGACACCCGCCCACCACCGCTATGATCGGCAAAAATTTCTTTCTGCGATCGGACGGATATGGAACCAGGATGCAGAGTTCCAGCCCCTCGCAGATTGGGTTGCAAGGCAAACGTCAAACAAGCTGGCGATGTTTGGGATTGATGATACGTTTGGGTCAGCTGGTGCGACCTATTCCTTGTCCGTCATGCCAGGACAGCTGGCCATGCTGGTACCGGAGAATGAACGCCCAGTTTGTCAAGCACTGCTTGCACTGGATGGCTGGCCCGGCCTTGACGATGCCGCTCAACAAAGCATGACCGATCATTGCCTGGCCAATGCGCTGGAATCACTGGTCACCAGCAGCAATCCGGACGTCTCGCATTTGCGTGCAATGGCGAATGCCTATCGCCGGTCGAATGCACGTAGGCGGTTGCAAACAAACGAATTCATTTCCGCTCGTGACCTGGCCATGGCTGACAATCTCGATGCATTTCGGCGAGCTCTGTCGCCGGGCACCAAGATCATTGTGTGGGTCGCAAATGCTCACGCCGCGCTTGGCGGTTACAAAGTTGGATCACCAATCGGCCAGATTGCAAAAACGCGATACGGGCTTGATCTCTTTACGGTAGGTTTTTCATCGGCGGGCGGAAAATTTCGATGGTCCAGAAATGAGGTTCGAAAGGTGCCGCTAGCAAGTGAAGATTCTTTGGAAACTCGGATATTGCAGGGGCGCAGTGCGGCCGTCGCCACGCAGGCGCAATTGGCTTCGATGGGAACGATCCCAGGCTCGGCGTTGTCATGGCATCAGAGAATTGAAACCAATTGGTCCGGGCTGTTCGATGCAATCTACGTCCTGGGCGAAGAACGCCCTACAACCATTGTTATTGGGAATTGATCGGCCTCGCGCACCAGGGTTCCTGCACAACATCAGTCGCGTCTACCGCTGCTGGCTCCGGTACGCACCGGGCGATAGCCCTTCACGTCGCTTGAAAGCGCGCGAAAAGGCGGAAACGTCAGAATAGCCCAGCAGATAGCCTATCTCTTTGAGCGAGGCGCGGCCATGTTGAAGATAGCCTTGCGCGAACCGGTGGCGCAACTGGGCAAGCAGCTCTTCGAACGTCGTCCCCTCGGCACGCAGCGCTCGATACACCGCCTGGCTGTTGAGACCAAGCTGCTGCGCAACAGCTTCGATTGAAGCCTTTCCGGTGTGCAGCATCGGCAAAACCACTCGTTCAACCTGGCCGGCGACCGATTGGTCGGCGTCGAGCTCGGAAAGCAATCGATCAGCATGAGCACAGAACAGGCCGAAGGCGTAGCGCGGATAGAGGGCTACGCGATACGTTTGCCATTCAACGCTGACCCGGAGTGCATTACGCGCCGCGCCAAACCGCACCGGCGCGCCCAATGCGCGCTCGAGCTCGACGCCTATCCCCCTATCTGTGTAAGACACCTCAACGAGGCTGACGAACGGTGTTTGACCAAACTGGCGGGTGCCGGCCACCATTCTCACGAAGGTTGACTCGGTCAGTTCGGGAAAGGGTGGTTCATCTATCCGGTGGTCAGTCAACCACAGCCCATCGCGCTCGTGCGTCAGGACAAAACGGTCCGGCCCACGAACCGTGATGTCGGCTGCCAGTCGGCCGAAGCGGTTGAGTTGGTCCAGCGCGTCGCGCATCGTTTCAGATGCATAGCCAATCAAACCCACGATCGAGAGGTCGGCGAAATGAGTTGCTTCGGAAAAATGGACTGCAAGTGCCGGATCGTCGCATTGGCGCGCCGCCTCACGCAACACGGCTGCATAAGATGCCAGCGGAATGCGCTGATTGGCATTTGGATGTTCATTGTCGGAGAGACCAACCATCGCACGCAGCGCGGTCTGATCTGCTCCCCTTAAAGTCGCATAGTCGATCAAGCCCAAAGCCATCCCAGCCGCCATCGACTGGCGCAGGTTTTTGGCGGATGAGATCAAAGGAATGTCGGCTACGGTCATTTTCACATACTGTAGTACAATGCTAACACAGTTTCAGCAACTCTGCCGAAACCGAGATTCAGTCGTTATGACCATTGCCAATTCCGCGTCCAACCTTAGCTCGGACGCATCCTCTACCGCCAATCACGCACGCCGCCAGTTGAAGCTCGCAGCCCGTGGCTGGTTTGTCGCGACTGTAATGGGCCAGCTTCTGTTCGTGACATTCATCCTGATGTTTTATTACACGACCACGCTCACTGGCAATTATGCCGGGTGGAACGCTAAACCGCTCATCACCGGCTATGTTAAGGGGGATGCCGCCGGGAACCAGGGGTTTGCCCTGCATGTATTGCTGGCGGCGGTAATGACGCTCGCTGGCTTGACCCAGCTGGTGCCTCAGGTGCGTTCGCGCTGGCCCGGCATTCATCGTTGGAGCGGACGCATGTTTCTCGGCCTTGTGCTGGTGCTTGCCGTTGGCGGTTTATGGCTTGTCTGGGTGCGCGGGTCATATCTGACGGTTCCGGGTGCCATCGCGATCTCGCTCGACGCCGTGCTGATCATAGGGTTCGGGCTAATGGCATGGCGCACGGTACGGAAGCGTGATTTCGCCGCGCATCGGCGTTGGGCGCTCCGCACATTCATCGTGGCTAGCGGCGTTTGGTTCATGCGGGTGGGCTATATGGCCTGGGGGCTCGCAACCGGCGGCGTCGGGGTCGGCCCCAAAATGTCCGGCCCGTTCGATCTGACCTGGGCCTTCGCCACCTACCTGCTGCCCTTGCTCGTGCTCGAACTGTACCTGCGCGCTGAACGCGGCTCGCCTACGATCCAGCGTTTATTGGCTGGCGGTTTGTGGTTAGCCGCAGCGCTGATCCTTGCTGGCAGCGGAGCGGCCTGGATGGTGATGTGGCAGCCATACATCTGAGCTGACCGCACCGGCTTCCAGAACCGCCTTCGTCCAGATGCCAAGCGCGGTGATCAGCGCGAGCTTTGATCGTGTGCGTCTCGCGGAGCATCTTGGCATCGCAGGAAATGAAGCGAGCATGCCGGGACGCTGCGATCTTGCGGTTCCTCACATCGTCAACCGCTGCGGTCATGAGATGCGCATTGCGATCGCGCCCGGTGGTTCTGGCGCGCCTGCCGATCGCGATGGCAGCCTCGTCACGCTGATCGTGAAAGCCCATCAGGCGCGTGATCAGCTGTTGGGGACAGGCGCACCGGCATCTTCAATCGCTACAATGGGACACAAGCATCTGGCCCGCATGGCGAGGCTTGCCTATCTCGCGCCCGACATCATCAAGGCCATTCTTGAAGGCCGCCAGCCCATCGCGCTTACGGCCCGGTCGCTCCTGCGCCTCACAGATATTCCACTGGGCTGGAAAGAGCAGCAAAAGCTGTTGGGATTCTAGACCGCGATCGTTCCGTCGCCGGGTCAATCATCCGGCTGACCACAATTCAACGAGAAGCCAGAAAATAGGGGGTCGGAGACTCCGGGCATTCCTGCACAAAAAGAGAGGCCAGCAGAGTCTCTGCTGGCCACGGCGCAATCACACCATGTCCGAAAGCGCGCAGAACTCGGGGATTTTGTGGGCCCAACAGTCCATGGTCTCGTAACCCCACGAAAACCATGGACGGGATGGTGGAGCCTAGCTCTGTATAACTAATATCCAGCAGCATCGATTGTTGGCGAAAAAGTCCTGAAAAGCAGCCGCATCCTGGAGTGTCTATCCAGCATTGTCCATTGACGATTAGCCACAGCGGGATCATATTGTGGGGATAAATGTGGGAACCATGGGGCTGCTTTATGGGGAAATTGACGGCAATCGCGGTCAGGTCAGCGAAGGCTGGCAGGTATCATGATGGCAATGGTCTTATGCTTCTTGTCAAGCCTTCCGGCTCGCGATCATGGCAGCTTCGCGTCCAAGCTGATGGCAAAAGGCGAGACTTCGGGCTGGGGTCTGCGACCACCGTCACACTGGCGGAGGCAAGGGAAAAGGCCGAGCAAGTGCGCAAGCTCTACAAGAGTGGCGTCGATCCGGTCGCGAAACGGAAAGCCGAACGGTTAGCGCAGGCAGAAATTCCCACATTTCGACAAGCGGCAGAGGCGGCGCACAAGGAATTGGTTTGGGGATGGAGAAATGCAAAGCATCGCGCTGATTGGATATCAAGCCTTAGGGCGTATGCATTTCCTCACATTGGGGATGTCCGCATTGACCTTGTCGATGCTCCAATGGTTCGAGACCTATTGTTTCCAATCTGGCTTTCGAAGGCGGAGACGGCGCGCAGAGTCCGTCAAAGAGTGCGAGCCGTAATCGATTGGGCAATCGCAAAGGGCTTTCGTCCCTCGCTCGATTTGTCCGGTGTGGGCAAGGGCTTGCCCAAGCAGCCCAAAACCGACAATCACTTCAGGGCAATGCCCTACGAACGTGTGCCCGCTTTTGTAGAAAGCGCCCGTGACAAGAAGGAGACCATGGGGCGGTCGGCGTTGCAGTTTGCGATTCTCACCGCAGCGCGATCTGGCGAGGTTCGGGGAGCAACTTGGAAGGAAATCAATCTAAAAAATAGGGAATGGACGATCCCCGCTGAGAGAATGAAGCCCGGCCAGGAGCATGTCGTTCCGCTTTCAGAATCGGCAATTCGTTTGTTGAAATGGGCATCGCAATTCGGCAGCGATGGCGACAATCCTGTTTTTCCGGGGAAGGATGACGCGCCACTATCTGACATGACACTGACCAAGGTTTTGCGAGATGCGCGAGAGCCATTCGACGTTCATGGCTTTCGTTCATCTTTCAAGGTTTGGGCGGTTGAGTGCACGCATTACCCTGATGCAGTTTCGGAGGTGGCCTTGTCGCACCTTGACGACAACAAAGTCAGAGCGGCTTACCGGCGCACGGATTTCCGAAAACTGCGGACTCAAATGATGGAGGATTGGGCCACTTACATTGAAAAGGGCGCCAATATTGGCGGCGCGGATAGCGAAGTTGAACCTGTGTAGCACCAGATGATCACAGCTCCACAGCCGCATTGGGAAGCGGTGGTTCTCGCAATTGAGCGCAACGAGCCATCACTTCTCGTCGCATATCTTCGCCGATCTGATGGGTCTATACATCCCAAGATCGTCGCGGCGTTGTCAAAAGCCAAGTTTAGGTTCCTTGATCCGACCTTGAAGGGCGGCAACTTGGCTAGGTTCAATCGTCTTGCCGCAGACTTGCCGGAAAAAATGCTCGCGGCCATTGCGGGATGCCAAGGCAAAGTTGGGATGGATTTTGCAAACTATCTCGCCGACTTGCTGGAAGGCGATGTTGGCAAGGGCCACCGCACGCAGATGAAGATGGTGCGGCTGCGGCTTTCGCGCGGCCGACCAAAGATGGCCAGCCAAGGGAATGAATTTCGTATTGCCCAGTTCTTGGCGAGGCACGTCAGCGTTGATGGGAGGCTCCCGGAAACGGCGGTCAATGACGCGTGTGACCGATTTGGAGGCACCCGCGCGACTATTCGGGGCATCTGGACGAGGCGTAGATGGGACGCGCTTCTTGCGCGCGTTCTGCACGAGCAGTTCGGCGGGAAGAGGTTTCGGCCCGTCAAGCAGCATAAGGTGCGTGTGAACCTCAATCCCGACTTCAGCGACTGATTGAACCCCTATTTTTTAGACAGATTAGGGTTGGTATTATCAGCCCACGGTGTCCAATGGCGTTGTCCGTTGAAGCACGAGCAAGTCCAGCCGTGCATCGTCGGAGGCAATCATGAAATCCAAAGACCGCTATTTCACTCCGCTGGGAGCGCGTATTTCTGTCAGCATCGAAGACGCGGCTACGCTGACCGGACTGTCGCGTTCACGCATCTACGAGCTGATTGACGCTGGCCAAGTTCGCTCGATCCATATCGGCCGTCGCCATTTGGTGTTGGTTTCGAGCCTGCACGAGCTGCTTGGTGAGCATTCGGAATCCACTCATGTTGATCTGGCCGCGAACAACTCGGTCGATGCGTAGGTACGAACGCCCTTCGGCCTGGCGGTTTCCCGAAGTTGGAGCCTTCGCCAAAAACTCGGACGGGATTTCCTCCTGGGGTCAGGGGGATTGGAGCAATAATCACTCGCAGGCATCCCCTCTACCTCTGGTCGACCTGTCAAACTGGTCAGCTCTTACCATTGGGCCGAAAACCTTTCTCATGGAAAATTTCATTCCCGCTCAGGAGTTGACGCTTATCACGGGAGCGGGAGGAGTAAACAAATCCACTTTCGGGCAGCAGCTTGCGACTTGCGTAGCCGCAGGACTGCCAATGTTGGGAGTTCCGACTCAACAGGGAGCTGCGCTTTACGTCACGGCGGAAGACGACGAAGCGTGGCTCCGTTGGATGCAGGTGCATATTTGTAGCGCCCTGCGCGTGTCAGTAGACTCTGTGAAGGACACACTCTGCCTTTCGAGCCTAAGGGGCCACTTGAACAACGAATTGGCACTGTTTGACTACGATGGAAGTATCCAGGCCACTCCAACTTTCGAAGCGCTTAGAACAACCGTTTCTACGATCCTACACACCGCGCGAGGAGCGCATCATCGCGGGCTTTGAAGATATACTCCGATTTAAAGAGGAGCACGGCCGCGCACCGTGTCATGGCGAACATCGCGACATTTTCGAGCGGCTCTATGCGGTGCGTCTCGACCGCTTGCGCGCGCTCGACGAATGTCGGACGCTCTTAGCGAAATTTGATACTCAAGGGTTGCTTGATGAGTCCGCGTCTGATGTTGGCGCAAATCGGGATCAGCTCGATGATGAAGCCTTGCTTGCGGAATTGGGCGCCAGTGAACCCGCCGACGACGACATAACGCAATTGCGCCATGTTCAATCCCGCGAGGATCAAGCTTCGCAACGGAAATGCACCTGCCGTGGAACATGCCGTCATGTTCGAGCTTCGCTACCGGTAGATGAAAATGGCTTTGGCACTTTTGGAATCTCGTGATCGAAAGGCAGCAATCGGCAAAATGGGTCTGTGGCTCTTGGGTGCAACCAGCCTGCCTTTAACAAGTTCTCTAGACGGCTAAGTCTCGTATCAAAACGACGAGAGAGTTCGAACGTGGGATGCTTCTGATGAGGGAGGGTGGGGGCAAATTGGAAATGGGACAAAGTGCGGAGGGCCGCAAGACCAACTTCCTCCATCAGTGCTTTGAATGCGTGGTAGTAGTCGGCCTCATCATCATTTAGCGTCAGGGCGTTTATATAGGTAACACCGCACGTCACAAGGACGGGCCGGTTGTCGCCATGAACGAATTGTTGCTCGCCGAGGTTTTCCAAAATCCATTCGTTGTTTAGAAATGGTGTTTCAATTCGACCACTCGGAATTTCCTGCCGGAACCCAAAATCACCATCCTCGTAAGAGCCAAAAAGAAGTCGCTGGTTCGCCAACATTAGGCCATTGGAGTAGGGGATCGCCGTCCAGCGATACGCGCCGCTTCCCTCAACAACGTGATCGATCCAAAGGTTCGCAACATTTGCAATAGCCAGCGCTTGTAGGAGCGTGGCCGGGTCAAACAACCTTTTGGTGCGACTTATTTCTTAATGCGGCGTTCTGGCTCCTCGTGCCAGCCGACATCGAATGCCCCGCATTTGGGAAAGAAATGGGATATACGAGTTCTATCCCAGCGACGCGAAATCTCCAAGCGTTGGTCAACTGCCTACCACGAAACGACTCCACTTTTTCAGATGTCTGGGGCAGGATTGTGCGCATGGAAAGATCAAGCGCGCGCCTTAAAGAAATGTCTTGGCTCGCTTGGGAAAGCGTCAAAGCCGCGCTGTCAAAAATCGGTCCAATTGCTGATACGGCCTTCCTGTTCTTTGGATTGGCTGGCGCGGTCATTCTTGTATGCACTAACCAACCAACAGGAATGGCGATTACAGTTTTGGCTTTTGTGGCTGCTGCCATGACATTCAGTGAACCATCCCCTTGGCAACGCCGAACTTTTATATTGCTCGCTGGCGCTCTGTTTTTTTTGAAATCCGAGCGATTTCGCATGACCATCAAGAACAACAAGAAACCATCGCCGCACAACAAAAAGAAGGACGCGATCAGTTGGCGACAATTTTGGAGAGCCACAGGAAGGGCACTGAAAAGATACTATCTGACAACCAGGATCGCTTCGAAGCCACGCTGCAAAAATTTGATGTAGTTCTCAGTTCGTCGTCGACGACGAATGCGCTGTCATCTCGCAACTTGAAAACAGTTTCGGCCGCGCTTGACCAAATCACAGGGGCCGGCACCATTCCATACCTTTTTCCCCTAACTGATAAAGGCGCGATCATTTTCGCTCCTCGAAGTGCGGGGAAGAGCATTTTGACAGGAGTTTCTGCCACAATTCGAAATGTCGGCGGAACGGACAAGACCTTTGAGATTCACGATATTGGGAACTTGGGTCCGCAGATAATGAGCGCGAAGCCCATCACATTTAGGAGAAACGTCGAGAAATTTCAGGGAATCAGGAAATACTTGATTAACATCACAGCGCAGGCCGTGTCAGTTGAGCAAGAAGTGCAGTTCCGATGGTCACCCAATGGACAACTGCAATCCCGATATCGAGTTATGAAACTCGAAATAGGTGATAAAATCGGCCAAGATGATGCTCACATTCGTCGGATTCTGGTTTTGACGAGGGACAAATGGGTGACCTATTAGTGACGGAGGGAATTGATGCCCGATGGACCCAAGGCCCGTTTCGACGCCCTTCTAAGCGCAGTGGCGCGTGGTTTCCGAACTACAATGGCCCGCCATGAAAATGGGGTTCGATGCCAAGGACAATTGCTCAGTAGCATCGCAGTCGGCGACAAGGTGATTTTCGAGATCGAATGGAATGGCAACTACGGCGGAGTAATAGGAATCAAGAAAAAATCGTCTTGATGGTCACGGCCCACAAAGTGTGCAGCCGTCTACACGGAGAGTGATGGAAACGCACTCAAATCGGGTCAATGTTGTCCACGCACGTCCCAGAATACGCGAGCTACAGCCCAAGTCGAAAGTGGGGAGAAATGTGGGGATACTGTTGGCATTATTCCAATAAATATCCATATTTCAAAAGCTTAATGGTACTAAATGGTGGAGCCTAGCGGGATCGAACCGCTGACCTCTACACTGCCAGTGTAGCGCTCTCCCAGCTGAGCTAAGGCCCCATCGGAGGCAGCGCCTTAATCGTGCGCTGCCTCGAAATCAAGCGTCAGCTCTCGTCGGAGCTGTCGCCGGTATCGACGCCCAGATCGTCGTCGCCGCCCAGATCGACTTCGTCGTCGGGGGAGACTTCGGCATCCTCGTCGACGTCGATGTCCAGATCGTCGCCCAGATCGGCATCGGGCTTTTCGACATCGACCTTCTTGGCTTCTTCAAACGGCATCGGCTGTTTGGACTTGAGGACAGGCTCTGGGTTCCAGGCATTGCCGCAGGCAATGCAGGTGACCGGTTCGTCCTTGGTCAGATCGTAAAAACGCACGCCGCATTTCGGACAAGTGCGCTTCGTACCCCATTCAGGCTTCACCATGAGCCTCAAAACCTTTCAACATGAATCAGGAGAGCCGGAAAACCCGGCGAGCGGCGCGCCTTGCCATAGCGGGACGCCGCTGTCAAAAGCCGCGGCGATGCCAAGCCCGAAGTCCTTTTCGCCAAGCGGTCCGCTCAGGGGCGTCGTCCGTGTTCCGGGCGACAAATCGATCTCGCACCGGTCGCTGATGCTGTCGGCGCTGGCGATCGGCGAAAGCCTGATCGAAGGGCTGCTCGAGGGAGAGGATGTCCACGCGACCGCCGCGGCAATGCGGGCGATGGGCGCCGATGTCGAGCGCGGGGCAGACGGCGTCTGGCGGGTGCACGGCGTTGGCGTCGGCGGCTTGCTCCAGCCCGCGACGGCGCTTGATATGGGCAATTCGGGCACCTCGACCCGGCTGCTGATGGGCCTGGTGGCGAGCCATGCCATCACCGCGACCTTTATCGGCGATGCCTCGCTTTCGAAGCGGCCGATGGGGCGCGTGATCGATCCGCTGTCGCTGATGGGGGCGTCCTTCACGGCAAGTCCCGGAGGGCGCCTGCCGCTGATGGTGCGCGGCGCCTGCCCGGCGGTGCCGATCTCCTATACGCTTCCGATGGCCTCGGCGCAGGTGAAATCGGCGATCCTGCTGGCTGGCCTCAATACGCCCGGCATCACCCGTGTGATCGAACCGGTGCCGACGCGCGATCATAGCGAGCGGATGCTGAAGGGATTCGGCGCCGACCTTGAGGTTGAGACAGACAGTGCCGGCATCCGCACCATCTCGATCCGGGGAGAGGTCGATCTGAAGCCCCAGCATATCATCGTCCCCGGCGACCCTTCCTCTGCGGCCTTCCCGATTGTCGCCGCGCTCATCACGCCGGGTTCCGAAGTGACGGTAACCAATGTCGGCATGAACCCGACGCGCGCCGGCCTGTTCGATGTGCTCTTGAAAATGGGGGCGGACCTGAGCTTTGCCAACGCCCGCGAAGTCGGTGGCGAGCCGGTGGCGGATATCACCGCCCGCCACAGCGCGCTCCGCGGGATCGATGTGCCGCCCGATGTCGCACCGAGCATGATCGACGAATTCCCGATCCTGTTCGTTGCTGCGGCGGTGGCGGAAGGCACGACCCGCACCTCGGGCCTCGATGAACTGCGCGTCAAGGAATCGGACCGGCTGGCGCTGATGGCGAAGGGGCTCTCGGCCCTTGGCGTTTGGGTGGAGGAAGCGGCCGACGGGCTGACGATCCACGGCAATGGCGGCGGCCCGCTCGGCGGCGGGAATGCGCCGCCAACGATCGAAGCCGCGCTCGATCACCGCATCGCAATGAGTTTCGCGGTGGCGGGCCTCAACACAAAGGGCGGGTTGACCGTCGACGATATGGCGCCGGTCGCCACCAGCTTCCCCGGGTTCGAGGCGATGCTGGAAACATTGGGGGCAGGGCAATGAACGGCACGCTGGCAGACGCGATCGGGATTTGCGGCAGCATCCTGTTCATCGGCGCGTTCCTCTATGCCAATCGCGCGGCCGTGCTGAACAAGCTGCTGTTCAACGCGCTCAACCTGCTGGGCGCGATCCTGCTGCTGATTTCGCTTTCGGTGCATTTCAATCTTGCGGCGGTTTTGCTGGAAGGGGCCTGGGCGGCGATTGCCTTGGGTGGATTGGTGGCGGCGCTTCGGGAGAAACGGGCATGATCATCGCCGTCGATGGCCCTGCCGCATCGGGCAAGGGGACGATCGCCCGGGCGCTTGCTGCGCATTTCGGGCTGCCGCTGCTCGATACCGGCCTCCTCTATCGCGCCGTCGGGCTGGCGACCGAGCGCGGCGGCGGCAATCCCGATGTCGAGGCCGATGCGCTCAAGGCCTGCCGGTTCGAGGATGCGTTGCTCGCCGATCCGGCGCTGCGGAGCGAAGCCGCGGGCGGGCTGGCGTCGCGCGTCTCGGTCCATCCGCGCGTGCGCAAGGCACTCCTCAAGCGTCAGCGCGATTTTGCAAAGCAACCGGACGGCGCCATACTCGACGGGCGGGACATCGGCACGGTGATTGTCCCCGATGCCGATGCCAAGCTCTACGTAACGGCCAGCGCCGAAGTGCGCGCAAGGCGGCGGCAGCTGGAGGACCGCGATCGCGATTATCCTGCGATCCTGGCGGACATCCTCGCCCGCGACCAGCGTGACGCCAGCCGCGCCGACGCCCCGATGCGCCGCGCCGGGGATGCGGACCTGCTCGATACGAGCGATCTCAATGTGGACGATGCCGTCCAGCGCGCGATTGCGATGGTGGAGGCACGGTTGAGGGGGTGAAGGGGACGAGACTGCGAAGTTGCAGCTATTGATGAAGGTGGCGCATCGTTAGCTTACGTGTGCGCGCCTTGATCTTGGATATGATGCAACTCATAATCACGAAGGGAACTATGCTCCCTCCGGCTACATCATCAACTGCCGGATCGTTGTTACACGCCTTCTCCATCTGTTGGTTCCAACGCCATTCGGAGCGCCGAAACTCATTTCTTGCCCGCTCTGGATACTTTGCAAGGACTCTCAGATACGCCGCCTCGAGAGCACTTTCGATTCGCTCAAATTCGTCGCCATAACATTGGTGCATTTCGGATGTTACGCCTCCGACTCTTTCCGCGCATTGATCGAATGCCTTCGAGTAGCGCTCCGTCATAAAAGGAGCGACGTCAGAGGCTGCATGCGTCGGTTGAACAAGGAAAGCCGACACGATTGCTAAAGGGATCGATATTTGCTTTGCCAAGCCTGCAAAAACATCGCGATCGGAAAAGCACGTCACCGTCGCGCCTCTGCTGCCAATTCGAGCAAGGCATCAAGGCGCTCGTGAGCGTATCGCGATTTCGTTCGTGGCGAAATTCGAGTTCTCTCGTCATAGATATTGTTGATTACAGCGGCATTGTGGCGGGGATCGGATCGCTTGAATTGCGCATCCGCCGCTTTGATTGCTTTAACGATCATATGACGGCCACCTGAGGGGCCATGTTGCACATTTGTCGAATAGACTGTCTTTGCAACTGAGTCACCAGCGCGGTTCACATCATAGCCGGTTTCTTCCTTAATGCGCGCAATCGGGCGGTCATAGTGCGTCCGGGTCACAAAATCTGCCTGGGCCCTTTGAAACGCATCGGGTTCTCGCGCTGCTATTTCCTGCCATTTCTTGTCAAATTCTGGGCTGGTCTCTCGTAAACCCCTAAACTCCCCAGCATACTTCTTGGCTTCCGGGCTATTCACAAATTCACGCAGAGTGCCTTTCTTGCTGGACAGCTGATATGTGCCATATGAGGTGCCGCCCGGGTCGCCCGCCGTCCGTGCGATTCTCTCTGGGCTGGCCAGGCTTGACACTTCATATTTCGCGGATCGTTCACCGATGTCCACGCGGGCTTGGACCGGTTGGTGGCCAGGTTTTGCAACCATCAATCTCGTTCTAACCGTTCCGGTGCTCGTAAGAGGGTTTCTTGGCATTTTCGTCGCTGTGCTCTGAGGTGTCCTCCCACCAACCCGGGATGGGGTCCCGCCACTGCGCGCCAATGAACCCGAACCCCCCGACCCGAAGGTGAACTGCCCATTCTCCGGATCGTGGTTGTGATTGTATTTTCGCTCCAATTTCAATTTGTTGGATTCAAACCCCGAGTCGGGCAGCCGCTGTCCGGTGCGAAGATAATGCGCAAACGCCAGCCTTGCCGCCGATTTCGTTTCAACTTCTGCAATCCTTTGGGTCATCGCTCAATCCTCCAAAAGTAGGGTCATATCAGGAACATATGCAAATGTCAATGAAAACACCAAATAGGATAATTCTCCAACAGCCGCTCCGGCCGAAACACAACGTGCCAACACTCAGGATACACGCCAACGCCGCCCGCCGGATGCGGGCTTGCCCGATCGCTGCGATTTGACTATAGGCGCGGCCGTCCAGCGGGCGATTGCGCTCGCGGAGGCCCGAATTCGGCCCTGACCGCCCAACCAAGCGCTCAACCAGATTTCGTCCCCCGCGTGTTCTGTTCGGCCAATGGATGCGTTGCGGGCATGGGGTCCGCAGGGCGGTTCGGCCACAAGACCTCCGGATTCAACCGGACGGCCGGAAATTGTTAATTTAGGAACTCTCACTATGGCGACAGCCGCACATCCCACGCGCGATGATTTCGCAGCACTTCTCAATGAATCACTCGGTGGCGAAGACCAGGGCTTTGAAGGCCGCGTGGTCAAGGGCACCGTAACCGCGATCGAAAACGATCATGCCGTCATCGATGTTGGCCTCAAGAGCGAAGGCCGCGTGCCGCTGCGCGAATTCGCCGCGCCCGGCCAAAAAGCCGAACTCGCCGTTGGCGATACCGTCGAAGTCTATGTCGACCGGGTCGAGAACGTAAATGGCGAAGCGATGCTCAGCCGCGACCGCGCCCGCCGCGAAGCCGCCTGGGATACGCTCGAAGCCGAATTCACCAAGTCCAGCCGCGTCGAAGGCGTGATCTTCGGCCGCGTCAAGGGCGGCTTCACGGTCGATCTTTCGGGCGCCGTTGCCTTCCTTCCCGGCTCGCAGGTCGATATCCGCCCGGTACGCGACGTCACCCCGCTGATGGATATTCCGCAGCCCTTCCAGATCCTGAAGATGGACCGCAAGCGCGGCAACATCGTCGTCTCGCGCCGCGCGATCCTCGAGGAAACCCGCGCCGAAGCCCGCACCGGCCTGATCTCGACGCTCGCCGAGGGCCAGGTGATCGACGGCATCGTCAAGAACATCACCGACTATGGCGCGTTCGTCGATCTGGGCGGCATCGATGGCCTGCTCCACGTCACCGACATGAGCTACAAGCGCGTCGGCCATCCGAGCGAAGTCATCAATATCGGTGACACCGTCAAGGTCCAGATCATTCGCATCAACAAGGACACGCAGCGTATCTCGCTCGGCATGAAGCAGCTTGAGAGCGATCCCTGGGATGCAGCGGTTGCCACCTATCCGATCGGCGCGAAGCTTTCGGGTCGCGTGACCAACATCACCGAATATGGCGCATTCGTTGAGCTTGAGCCGGGCATCGAAGGCCTGGTCCACGTCTCCGAAATGAGCTGGACCAAGAAGAACGTCCATCCCGGCAAGATCGTTTCGACCAGCCAGGAAGTCGATGTCATCGTCCTCGAGGTCGATACCGAAAAGCGTCGCATCTCGCTGGGTCTCAAGCAGGCGATCAACAATCCCTGGGAAGCCTTTGCCGCCGAACATCCCGTCGGCAGCCAGATCGAGGGCGAAGTCAAGAACGCGACCGAGTTCGGCCTGTTCATCGGCCTCGATGGCGATGTGGACGGCATGGTTCACATGTCGGATATCGCATGGGGCATTTCGGGCGAGGAAGCGCTGGCGCTGCATCGCAAGGGCGAAACGGTCAAGGCTGTGGTGCTCGATATCGATGTCGAGAAGGAGCGGATTTCGCTTGGCATCAAGCAGCTTGAAAAGGGCGCACCGGCCGTTGGTGGCGCGACCGCTTCGTCTGCGGGCGGCCTTGCCAAGAATGCGATCACTACGGTGACGGTGCTCGAGGTTCGCGATGGCGGCCTTGAAGTCCAGGCGGGCGAAGACGGCGCGACCGGCTTCATCAAGCGCACCGACCTTGGCCGCGATCGTGACGAGCAGCGCCCCGACCGCTTCCAGGTCGGCCAGAAGTTCGACGCCATGGTCATCGGCTTCGATCGTTCGAAGAAGCCGAACTTCTCGATCAAGGCCATGCAGCTTGCCGAAGAAAAGCAGGCCGTCGCGCAATATGGCTCGTCCGACTCGGGCGCCTCGCTGGGCGACATTCTGGGCGAGGCCCTGAAGGCACGCGATAGCAAGAAGTAAGAAATCCGGCTCGCCGCCCTGCAAAAGACACTCGATTTGCGCAGGGCGGCAGTCGTATCATGCTGTAAAGCATGATGTTTCGTGCCTGATTGGCCATAATTACCCCCATTTTTACCATATTTCCTTGCATCGGTTCAGTTTTGCGCCATTTTAGCTGCTGGGTCCTGTGACCAGCGGGTGACAAGGTCATGTAAGACCGGAAACCTGTTGTGGCGTTTCTCAAGGGGAGGGGCGTCTTGTTGAACGCAGGCTCATGAGGGGTAATCCATGATCCGTTCGGAACTTGTACAGTTTCTATCCAACGCCAATCCTGGCCTGTCTGCACGCGAACTTGATCTGATCGTCACCGTATTTTTCGACACGATCACCGGGCGTCTTGCGGAAGGCGGCCGCGTCGAGCTTCGGGGCTTTGGCGCTTTTTCCACGCGATCGCGAAACGGCCGCACCGGGCGCAACCCGAGAACCGGGGCATCGGTCGCGATCCATGCCAAGCGCGTGCCCTATTTCAAGCCGGGCAAGGAAATGCGCGAACGACTGAACGTCTAGGGCGCGAATCAAACCGCTTTCCCGCTTGACGCGTGACGCGCATGGCTCTTTGGAGGAGCACGGGCAAGCGGACGTGGCGAAACCGGTAGACGCAGCAGACTTAAAATCTGCTTCTCTTCATGAGAGTGCGGGTTCGAGTCCCGCCGTCCGCACCATGATGCGCATGGCGTGGCCTTTTGCTTGCACCGCGCTGCATCACGGCCAATAAAGAGCCGAACCCGGCGTTGCGGATCGTATTACCTCATGCGGACGACCTTCATTTCCGTTGCCATCGGTCTTGCACTCGCGGGCTGTTCCAATGCCAGCGACAAGCAACCGATCACGATGAGCGTGATCGGGTCGAAGTTGCAACTCACCGATCCGGATCGCGGACCGATCAGCGGTGCGGCCGCCTTGATGCTCGGTGCGACGGCGCAGGGGCTGGTCGCGTTTGACGCCGATGGCCAGATAGAGCCGGCATTGGCCGAGCGCTGGATCATGACCGATGACGGCATGAGTATCATCTTTCGCATCCGCCGCGCGCAATGGGCGGACGGGCGCCCTGTGACGAGCGCGGAAGTGGCTGCGCGTCTCCGCGCCGTTTCCGCGCCAACGAGCCGCAATGTGCTGAAGCCGCTGCTTTCGGGGATCGACCGGATCGTGGGCATGACCGGGCAAGTGATCGAGATCCGGCTGAAAGTGCCGCAGCCCGATTTCCTGCAGCTCATGGCCCAGCCCGAACTGGCGATCTTCCGGACCAGCCCAACTGTTGGCAGCGGACCCTACGCCGTCCATTCGGTCCGCAACGGCGTGACTCGGCTGCGCCTCCTTCCTGCAATTGGCGAAACGCCATCGCCCGAGGAACAGGAGCGTAGCGACATCCGGGTGCGGAGCGAAAAGGCGAGCATGGCGATCGCGCGCTTTGCCGCGCGGGAAATCGCACTGGTAACGGGCGGCGGCTTTGCCGATCTTGCGCTTGCCCGTGCGGCAAGGCCGGCGTCGAGCCAGTTCCAGCTCGATCCGGCCTATGGGCTGTTCGGGCTTGCCGTGGCGGCGGACAGCAAGGCTTTGCAAGATGTGAACATCCGCCGGGCGCTGGCCATGGCCATTGATCGTGACCGGATCGTCCAGCTTTTCGGCGTCTCGAAATGGAAGCCGGTCCAGTCGCTTCTTCCCGCCCAGCTGGATAGCGCAGCACCCCCGGCCGCGCTCGAGTGGGTCCAGCTCTCGCGAGGCGACCGGATTGCGCGCGCGCGCGGCTATGTTTCGGCGCATCCAGACTTGCCCGAAATTCGCGTATCGCTCCCGACCGGGGCAAGCGCGCGGCTCTTGTTCGCCGCGCTGGCGGACGATTGGCGGCGTATTGGCGTGCGTGCCCGCCTTGTCGGGCCGAACGATCCTGCCGATTTGCGGCTGATCGACGAGGTGGCGCCGCAGTCGAGCGCGCTTTGGTATCTTTCCCGCGTTTCCTGCGCCCACCGCGTACCCTGTTCGGAGGCTGGGGAAGCAGCGCTCAGCGCCATTGCATCGGCCGCGAAGTCGTCGGATCGCTCGGCAGCGATTGCCGAGGCCGATGCGGCCTTCGCCTCGAACCAGCCTTACATCCCGATCGCGTTGCCGCTGCGCTGGTCGCTGGTTGGGCCGCAATTGACGGGATGGCGCGCAAGCGGCTTTGCCACGCACCCGCTGCGCCATTTGCGCGCTGCCCAGCACTGACCACTGGTAACGGGGCCGCCATTTCCTATATTCAGCGGCAAAGGAGTTCCGTCCATGCCGATCAGGCCCGAAACGATTGACCGCATCAATGCTGGCGCCGGTGGCCTTGCGGGCGGGCATCCGGCCGCAGTGCGCCGGCGGATTGAAGCGATGGAAAAGCTGCTCGAAGGGCTGGTCACAATACCGGGAACAAACCAGCGCATCGGTCTCGATGTGATCCTTGATCTCATCCCCGTCGGCGGCAGCGTGATCGCGGCCGTGATGGGCAGCTATCTCGCCTGGGAAGCACGCAATCTCGGGATGCCCAAATCGACCATTATCCGCATGGCCGGCAATATCGGATTCGATGCTCTCTTGGGCGCAATCCCGCTGGTGGGTGCCGTGCCGGACTTTTTCTTCCGATCGAACACGCGCAACCTGAAGATCGTGAAGAGGCACCTCGACCGGCATCATCCGGGGACGGTGACGATCAACCGCTAACTCAGCGGGCGGGCCAGATCTTGAGCTTCGCATCGGCCACCGCACCGCCAATGTCGCGCGGGCAGGCCTTGGGGTGATAATCCCTGCCAAGGCAGAGCCGCACTTCCTTCAACCAGCCCAACTGTGTGACATCCAGCCGCACCATATCGGCCGACAAGCCGGGGTTGGCGGCAACAAAGGCGGCCGCAAAGGTGCCGACATCCGTTTGCGATCGGGACAGCGCCTCCATGTCCGGGAATTCGAGCGCCGCATATAGCCGGCCTGCTGCGCGAAAATAGCGCTCGGCCTCGCTTTCGATGCAGCTGCCATGCTTTGCCCATTCGTATTGCAGAAGTCCCGCCGAAGGGGTCGCGCAGAAATATTGCTTCATGACCTCAGGCGAAACCGGTGGCACGCGCTTGCACCATTGGGGGTCATTTTGCCCGGCACCGTCCGGCCAGAGTCCGTGCAGGACAAAGCCATATTTCCCCGGCCCGTCGCACTGCGCTGCATTCTTCTTCTCGTCTCCGCGTTCCTTGCAGAATTGCGGCGACCAGGAGAGAGCCAGGATGTAGCCCGTGAGCGCGGCATTCACCGTCCTGCCTGGGGGCGGCAATATTGCCCGGCTTTGAGGCAGCGATTGCGGGATGACGCACTGGTTCTGCGCCAGCGCCAGCGCCGGGAAGCCAACCAGGCCCGCAAGCATTGCCAATCCGCGCATCCAGTTTCTTCTCATCGCCCAATCCCCTTCATGAACCCATCGAAAAATCGAGGCCGATATCGGCCGCGGGCGCGGACTGGGTCAGCCGCCCGACCGAAATATAGGTCACGCCGGTTTCGGCCTTGGCGCGGATCGTCTCCAGCGTCACGCCGCCCGAAGCCTCGGTCGGCACGCGCCCGGCGACGAGGTTGACCGCTTCGCGCAGCATCGCCGCGTCCATATTGTCGAGCAGCAGGTGCGTGGCGCCCGCTGCAAGCCCCGGCTCGATCTGGTCGATCCGGTCGACCTCGAGGATGATCCGCTCGACCCCGGCGTCCTTCGCGCGCCGCACGGCTTCGGCGACGCCTCCGGCGACCGCGACATGATTGTCCTTGATCATCGCGGCGTCCCACAGCCCCATCCGGTGGTTGCTGGCCCCGCCCATCCGCGTTGCATATTTCTCAAGGACGCGCAGGCCCGGAATGGTCTTGCGAGTATCGAGCAGCGTGCAGTCGGTCCCTGCGATCGCCTCCACATATTTGCGGGTCAGCGTCGCGATGCCGGAAAGATGCTGGACGGTATTGAGCGCCGAACGCTCCGCCGTCAGCATCGCGCGCGCCTTGCCCGAAAGGCGCATCAGGTCGGCGCCTGCCGGGGCTGCGACGCCTTCATCGGCCAGCATTTCGATCTTCATAGCGGGATCGAGATGCCGGAAGAACGCGGCCGCAATCGGAAGCCCCGCAACCACAATCGCATCGCGGCTGTCCATCGTGCCCGCGAAACGCGCTTCGGCCGGAATGACCGATTCCGAAGTGACATCGCGACCGGTCGGGCCAAGGTCTTCGGCCAGCGTCGCGCGGACGAACGCGTCGAGATCGAATTGAGGGAGAGTGAAGACCATTTCAGCCCCGCACAAAACTGCGCAAGTTGACAGTAGAACGGTTGCCGGCCGGAGCATGGCAGCCGCTGGCTTGTAGGTATCGAACTTGGGGAGAAGGGCTAGTCATCAAGCCAGATTGGCGAAGAGATGCGGTGTAGGAAAGCGGAAAATGCGGGGCCGCAAGGGCGCGCGCCCTTGCGTCAGCGGAAGCGCATCCGGACCGAATAGTTATCGGGTAAGTCAATGCTTGAACAATATGTGGCTGAATCATGAGAAAGACCAAATACAATACGGTCGCTATCCCGGCTGACCCCAATGACCCGGAGGACTTTGATGTCAGCGTGGCAGGGCTGGAACGCGCCCATATGGGCCGCCGCGTCCGCCGCCTGCGCCACCGGCTTGGGCTGAGCCAGGATGAATTCGCGCGCGCCTACGGCATTCCGGTCGCCAATATTCGGCAGTATGAGATCGGCCGTCACATGCCGCCGCCTGCGGTGCGGGCTTATTTGAAGGTGATTGCCGAAGTGCCGGAGGTGGCGGCGAAGGCTGTGGCAGGGTGACCTTCCTCTTCGCCGCTTTTAACGGCTTGAACCATTCACCATTAATGCGGTTGAGGTTCAATCGTCCTCTTCAGGGAAGAATGCGAAACCCTGATTAACCCCGCGCTCTTCCGATTCGACCAGATCTATTTCCTCGACGTAAACGGTGGCTCTAGGCCCGACACCATCATACCAGTCGGGCCGTTGTAGCAGAGGTTCTTCGCGCAACATTGTAACGACAAGCAACTCTGCATCCTCCGGACTGGCCGCATCTACCCATCGGGTTGTGTAAAAGCCGATCCGTTTGGGAACGCCACCGTCATTCGTGAGAAAATTCTCACCTCGAACAAAACATCGAAAGAGAGGCATCACCGCGCGCCCAAATCCCCCTGCCCGACGGTTCCGCTCGCCATTTCCAGCATCCGGTCGAGCGATTTCTTGGCGGCTAGGCGCAGCCCTTCCTCGATCTCGATCCGCGGCTGGAGGTCGCGCAGCGCCGTATAGAGCTTCTCCATCGTGTTGAGCGCCATATAGGGGCAGATGTTGCAATTGCAGTTCCCGTCCGCCCCTGGCGCGCCGATGAAGGTCTTCTCCGGCATCGCCAGTTCCATCTGGTGAATGATGTGCGGCTCGGTCGCGACGATCAGCGTGTCTCCCGGCATCGTCTTGGCATAATTCAATATGCCGCTGGTCGAGCCGACATAATCGGCATGGTCAATGATGTGCGCCGGGCATTCGGGGTGCGCCGCGACCGGCACACCGGGATATTGGCCCTTGAGCTTGACCAGCTCGGTTTCCGAAAAGGCTTCGTGGACAATGCAGACGCCGGGCCAGAGCAGCATGTCGCGCCCGGTCTTGCGTGCGAGATAGCCGCCCAGATGCTTGTCCGGGCCGAAGATGATCTTCTGGTCCTTGGGCAGCCCGGCGAGGATATTCTCGGCTGAAGACGAGGTAACGATGATGTCGGAGAGCGCCTTCACCTCGGTCGAGCAGTTGATATAGGTCAGCGCGATATGATCGGGGTGCGCTTCGCGGAAGGCCTTGAACTTGTCGGGCGGGCACGAATCCTCAAGGCTGCACCCGGCGTCGAGATCGGGCAGGACGACGATCTTTTCGGGCGAAAGAATCTTCGCCGTATCGGCCATGAACTTCACGCCGCAAAAGGCGATCACATCGGCATCGGTCGCTTGTGCCTTGCGTGAGAGCTCAAGCGAATCGCCAACGAAATCGGCAATGTCCTGCAATTCGGGGCGCTGGTAATAATGGGCGAGGATCACGGCGTTGCGTTCCTTGCGCAGCCGGTTGATCTCCTCGCGCAGGTCGAGGCCGCTCAGGCTTCCGGCATGGATCGTCATGGCAACTCCTTGGTCTGTGACGCGCATTCTAGAACCGCCGGACCCCGAGACAAAGCACTACCTTCCTTCGGCACACAATATCGCGAAAATGGAAAAATATGGACTATCCAATAATCCAAATAGGAGATTTTCAGGTATCATGAGGAGAGACTCATTGCGGAGGCAAGTCATGGTCGGACGTTCGGTTGGGCGACAAGCGGCAGAAGGCGCCGTTCTCGGTACCTTGTCAGCAAAATATGAAACCGGAGGGCGAGGGCCAGGTACGGTCTCGGGTGGACGCGGCGATCCGGGCGGCGTCTCCTACGGCAGCTATCAGCTGGCCTCCAGCCTGCGTCGGCCCGAAGAGTTTCTCGCGCATGAAGGCGCGCGCTGGGCGCCAGAATTCGGTCGCGCCGTTTCGGGTGCACCTGCCTTCGGCCGGATATGGAAGGCAATTGCCCGGCGGGAGCCGGCATCGTTCCAGGCTGCGCAGCACGACTTCATCAGGCGCACGCACTATGACGTGCAGGTTGCCCATGTGCTGGCGCAGACCGGCGACGATATCGACAGGCGGAGCGACGCAGTACGCGACGCAGTCTGGTCGACAGCGGTCCAGCACGGGCCGCAAAACGATCTGGTCGTGCAGGCGATGAAGGGCGGCCACCCCGGCGACCGCGCCTTGCTCGTTGCGATCTATGCCGAACGGGCGCGGCGCGGGCGCGATGGCCGGATGGTCCATTTCAGCCGGTGCAGCGCGGCCGTGCAGGCCGGTGTGGCGCAGCGCCTTCGTTCCGAGCTGCAGGATGCGCTCGCAATGCTCGGTGTGGCCGACACCTGGACGAGGTGACTGAATGACGGGTGATATAGATATTCGGGCAGCGCCTAGCCGGGCAGGCTCCACTCGTCTCCGCATTCGGAAACCCGCCCGCGATCGCGCAGGTCGATCAGATGGGCGAGGACGGAGCGGCCAGCCGCGCCATGAAGCCGGGGATCGATGCCCTTGTACATTTCGGCGACCATATCGGGGATCAGGCCGACGCCGCGCCCGAGCAGGCGCAATATCTGTCCCTCGCGCTGCTTCCTGTGCCCCATCATCCCGCGCACCAGCCGCTTGGGATTATCGACCGGCTTGCCGTGTGCCGGATAATAGACGGCATCGTCGCGCTCCATCAGCAACGCAAGGCTGGCCATATAGGCGGCCATGTCTCCGTCCGGCGGGGACACGACCGTGGTCGACCAGCCCATCACATGATCGCCGGTAAACAGCGCCTTTTCCTCCTCGAGCGCAAAGCACAGGTGGTTGGACGTGTGGCCCGGCGTCGCAACTGCCCTGAGCGTCCAGCCGGGACCGGTCAGGGCCTCGCCATCGGCCAGAATGCCGTCCGGATTATAGGTCGGGTCGAATCCTGCATCGGCGCGCGGGCCATCGTCGGACAAGACCAGCGGAGCACAGCCGATGATTGGCGCCTCCATGGCCTCGGCCAGCGGGGCTGCGGCGGGCGAATGGTCGCGATGCGTGTGCGTGCACATGATCGCAGTGATCCGCTCTCCGCCAAGGATGCGCACGAGTTCGCCGACATGAGCAGGATCGTCGCCCAGCGGACCCGGATCGATCACCGCCACATCGCCTGTGCCGACGATATAGGTCTGCGTGCCGGTATAGCTGAAGGTAGAGGCGTTGCGCGCCAGCACCCGCCGGATCAGCGGGCTGACCTGTTCGGCAATCGCATAAGGCTCGTTCGAAAGATCGGGCGCGTCCATCGCCTGTCTGTGGCGGTGGACGCGCGCCTAATCAAGTTTTTGCGCGCAGGCCTATTGCTTCGAATAGCCGGGGCGGGAGATC
>Ga0209023_10000559_pt1 | contig 56059 bp, 41 predicted proteins | sample LakOneMetagenome_FD_187468 | JGI IMG/M metagenome (GOLD analysis project Ga0209023, IMG submission 187468) | Freshwater and sediment microbial communities from Lake Erie, Canada (SPAdes) (version 2) | ecosystem: Environmental > Aquatic > Freshwater > Lentic | place: Lake Erie, Canada... | reverse complement strand
GATTGGCCCCCTGGCGTGACACGGTGACGGCTGCGCAGGCCGCCGCGAAGGCGCCTAAACGCTCCAGCTCGCGGCGGTCGAAGGCGCTCCTGTCCCGAATCGCGGCCGGGGTCACCCCACGAGAGAGCATCCCCGCCACATGGTGAATCAGAGCGCTCATGAAGGAGTCACCGGCCCCGATGGTGTCGGCGACATGCACCCGCACACCCGGCTCAATGACACGAACCGTTGCGGTGGCCAGCAGGGCCCCGTCACCGCCACGGGTGATCACGACCAATGCCGGGCCCAGGTCCAGAAGCCGATCCGCGACCCGGTCAAGCGGCACGCCGGCGTAGAGCCATTCAGCGTCCTCATCGCTGAGCTTAACGATGTCGGACAAGCCGGCAAGGTCCTCGACCACAGCCCGGGTCAGCTCTGCCGTCTCCAGCAGTGAGGGGCGAATGTTGGGATCGAAGGTGACGATCGTGTCAGGTCCGGCGGCAGCCAGCAGCCGACGCACATCCGCAGCACCGGGCGCCAAGAATGCCGCGATAGAACCGGTGTGCAGCACGCGCACCGTGGGCAGGGCATCCACGAAATCGAGGGACCAGCGGATGTCGAACTGGTAGCTCGCGACTCCCGCCGCGTCAAAGACGGCGTTCGCGGTCGACTGGGGTTCATCGATCACTCCGCCGGGGAAGACCTGGGCACCGGAGTCCTCGATGTGCTCCTTGATCCGTTCTCCGCGGGCATCCGAGCCGATTCGGGTCACCAGCTGCACGCTGTGGCCCAGCCGACCGAGCCCGATGGCGACGTTCATGGGCGATCCGCCTGCGAATTCCGCGGTGCCGGTGTCCGTCTCGACGATGTCGGTCAGGGCCTCACCGATGACGATGATCTCGGGCGTGCTGTTCATGGGTCTCACTTCGGTGTGGTGGTGGTTGGGAGGGGCGGGCCCGGAGAGGGTGATCCGGCTAGGCGGAGACGTTGATCGGGGCAAGCTTGGTGAGGGTCGAGCTCACCACTGTGGCAGCGGAACTCCGTTACCCAATTGTTCCATTCGAGCGGTCCTCATCGTTTGACACCGACGTTCAACAATGAAATCGATTTCATCGCGCGAGTGAGATCGTTCTCAAAAGGCTTGACCGGCAAGGTGGCCTCCTGATCACGACCACACCCGCAGAATAGCCCGTCCCCCCTGCGTTCGGGACTTTCGGCCCTGATCACCGGCAGCTCTGCTGGCTATCGTGCTGATATGGCCGGATCCGGGAACAGCCGCTGCGGCTGGCGGGCGCAAGAAAGACCACTGGTCCGGTTCGAAACTGCTCCCGGGCGTTCAGGTCGGAAGAGCTGGACAGCGGTGGGAGTCCGAAGAACGCCTCGACTCTGCTCCGGCCGGCTGATGGCTCAGTCTGCGCTGCTGCTAACGACGTCGCACGATGCCGGCGATGAAGGCCGCCTGCCCGGCATGCTGGAGGTCGTCCGTGATCACGCTGACCAGGCGAACGGCCAGCGTCACCTCGGGGGTCCACCGGGTGTCCACGATCCGATCCAGATCGCCGTCGGTCAGACCGTCCAGGTAAACGAGGCTTTGGGCGGTGACCGCGTCGAGGTAGCCGGTGAGCAAGGTCCCGCTGATGCCGGCGACAGCGGCGACGTCCGCCGAGCTGTGACCGTAACCGATCACCTCCGGTGCGAACGGCAGGCCGAAACGTTGCTGCCAGTCACCGGTCATCCAGACCTGGGTTTCACCGGACACCCCGGCGATGTGATCATCCTGCACGCGGGCGAGGTGCCACACGAGCCAAGCGATCGAGTTGGCATCATCATCGAGGCGGACGGCGAGCTCGTCGGCGGTCAAGTCTCCGACGGCCCGGCGCGCCACTTCGGCAATACGGCCGTAGGCGTCGATGAGAAGTTCTGAAGTGGTGGTCATAGTCCCATTCTCGCGGAGAAGGCGGCCATGACAAATCCCGAGCCCGGCGAGGTCGACGAGCTGACCTCCCTCGCCGAGATCTTCCGCACCCTGCGTACCAACGCGAGCGGCCTCACCCAGCGCGATGCCGCCCGACGCCTGCTCATCTACGGACCCAACGAGCTGACCCGCCGCGGCGGCCGCAGGTGGCCGCGCGAGCTGTTGCGGCAATTCACGCAGCCGCTGGCCATCCTCTTGATGATCGCGGCCGTGCTGTCGTGGCTCGGCGGTACCCCGCCACTCTCCTTCGCCATTGTCATCGTGATCCTGCTCAATGCGGGCTTCTCCTTCTTCCAGCAGCAGCAGGCCGAGAAGGCCGTCGAGGCCCTGGCCGCATTCCTGCCGGCGCGCGCGCGGGTGCTGCGCGACGGGACACGCATCAACGTCGCGGCCAGGGACCTGGTGCCGGGCGACGTTCTGATCGTGGCCGAGGGCGATCAGGTCTGCGCCGATTCCAGGATCATCACGGGCGACGTGGTGATGGACCTGTCGGCCCTCAGCGGCGAGTCCCGTCCGGTGAGTCGACGCGGTGAGAACGGGGTTCTCGACGAGTCGCTGTTGAACGCCCGCGAGCTTCTTTTCAGCGGCACGACCTGTCTCGGCGGTGAAGCCGTGACCGTGGTCACCCGCACGGGAATGCACACCGAATTAGGACGCATCGCGGCGCTTTCGCAGCGCGTGCGCACCGATCCGAGCCCACTGGAACGGCAGGTCACCCGGGCAACCTGGATCATCGCCGCCGTCGCTGTTGCCGTGGGCATCGCGTTCCTGCCGCTCGGCCTCTGGGCCGGGCTCAGCTGGACGGCCGGCATCAGCTTCTCGATCGGCCTGATCGTGGCGAACGTACCTGAGGGCCTGCTGCCCACCATTACGCTCGCCCTCGCTGCGGGGGTACGTGACTTGGCCCGACACGGCGCGGTCGTCAAACGGCTCTCGGCCGTTGAGACCCTGGGCTGCACGACCGTGATCTGCACGGACAAGACCGGCACCCTCACCGAGAACCGGATGCGCGTCACGCGCATCTGGCTTGCCGTGCCATCGACGCCGGCGCCGGCAGAATCATCGACAGCCGGTCCACGACACCCGTCAGACGTCGAGGTGGATTCGGTCAGCCTGAACGATCCCCAGGCAAAGGCCCTGGCCTACACCGCGGCGCTGTGCACGAGCGCGGAGGAGCCCTCCCCCGCACATCCGAACGGCACCGGAGACCCGACAGAACTCGCCCTGCTCGCGCTCTCCACCACCCTCGAAGTCGGCGTCCGGGCGGCCGTGCGTGATTCGGCACGACGCCGGCTGTTCCACTTCGACGCGACGCTCAGCCGGATGACGAGTATCGACGAAGAGGTCGAAGGCGTCACCGCCGTCCACACCAAGGGCGCCTTGGAAACCGTACTGCCGTGCTGCTCGCGGCTCCGCGCCGCAGACGGCATCGAGAATGCGCTCACTGAGGGCGACCGAGCCACCCTGGCAGCCGATATGGACGCTTACGCCGCTGCCGGGCTGCGGGTTCTGGCAATCGCCCGTCGGGCCCTCGCTTCGGGCGTCCCCGTCCCGAATGATCGGGTCGCCGCCGAGAGCGACCTCACACTGCTGGGCCTCGTGGCGATGGTGGACCCTGCTCGACCGGATGTTCGGGCGGCGGTTGAGCTGGCCCACCATGCGGGTATCCGCATCCACGTCATAACCGGTGATTACGGGCTGACCGCCGCCGAGATCGCGCGCGAAGTGGGAATTGGCCACCGCGGCAGCCGCATCCTGACCGGCGAGGACCTCGCGGCACTCAGTGACTCGCAGCTCGAGGCGCTTCTGTCCACAGAGGAGGAGATCATCTTCGCCCGCACCTCTCCCGAAGCCAAACTCCGGGTCTGCGAGGCGCTACGGGAAACCGGCCAGGTTGTGGCGATGACCGGTGACGGGGTGAACGACGCCCCCGCGCTGCGCTTCGCCGATATCGGCGTGGCCATGGGAAAGTCCGGTACCGATGTCGCCCGGGAAGCCTCAACCATGGTGCTGACCGATGACAATTTCGCCACGATCGTGACAGCCGTGCACGCGGGGCGCCGGGTCTTTGACAACGTACGCAAGTTCGTGTTGTACATTTTCGCTCACGCCGTTCCCGAGGTGGTACCGTTCCTGGTTTTCGCGCTGTCGGGCGGTGCGGTGCCGCTCCCGCTCACCGTGCTGCAGATCCTGGCGATCGACCTCGGTACCGAGACCTTGCCCGCGCTCGCTCTCGGCCGCGAGCCGGCCGAAGAGGGCCTGATGGACCGCGCGCCCCGGCCACGAACGATGGGAGTGATCGACCGTCACTTGCTCTTTCGCGCCTGGGGTCTGCTCGGCACGGTCTCCGCGACGTTGGTGATGCTGGGCTTCTTCATCGTGCTCGGGCAGGCCGGCTGGCAGCTCGGAGCACCCACTGGCGAAGGAACCCCGCTGCATGAGGCCTACCGCCAGGCTACGACGATCACGTTCGCGGGCATCGTCTCCTGCCAGATCGGAACGGCCTTCGCCGCCCGCACGGACCACCGGTCCCTATTCTCGGTCGGTCTTCTGAGCAACCCGCTGCTGCTGTGGGGAATCGGGTTCGAAATCGTTTTCACCGCAGCGGTGGTCTATCTGCCCGTCTTGCAGGACATCTTCGGCACAGCCGCACTGAGCCTGAGCCAACTCGCCATCATCGCCCCGTTCCCCGTCATCGTCTGGGGTGTGGATGAAATCTCGCGCTGGTCGCGGCGCCGGCGAGCCGTCGGCACCGGCGGCCGACGCGGACAAACCATCGGCAGCACAACGGCGACGCCGGAGGGCAGCCCGCACACCTGAGGTGCGGGGCTGTGCTCACTCAGTCTCCCTCGCGACATGTTTGGCCAGCTGCAGCAGAGCGATGTCTCGCAGCTCACGAGCCACCGTACTGGCGTCGGCTGCATCAGAGAGCTCCAGGCGACGGTTGAGCTCGTTCAGAACCTCTTGGGGGCTCCGACCTTGGGTGCGAGTCAGGAAAACCCGCCCGAACTTCTTCAGGTAGAGCAGGCTGCCCTCTGCCAGGCTCACGGACAGGGCCTCATCCTGGGCGTGCACGGCGCGAGCGCCGCCCATCGACACGCTGTGCTCCGCGGCCCCGTCACGCGCGGGTTGCACGTTCCGCGCCCGGACGGCAAGGGCCTCAGTGACCTCGGCACGACTCAACGGCGTCGCGGCTTCCCTGGCCGCACGCAGAAGATCCGCAGGCGTTGCGAAAGGTTCCTGGGCGAGCACATCCTCCACCCAACGCGAAACAGCGAGGCAGGACCAGAGCCAATTACGCAGCTCGTCGGTGGAAACGGTCTTCATGCTCTCCTCAACCCGTGCACGGCGAACCGGTCCCCCGATCGATCAGCCTAGGGCCTCGACCGGCCGGAGACCATACGATGTGGCTATGCCCATTGCACCCCACTCCATCGCCGGGATCGTGCTGGCCGCCGGTGCCGGTTCGAGGTACGGCCAACCCAAGGCGCTCGTGCGCGACGCCGACGGTGTGGATTGGCTGGTGCACGCCATCACCGCGCTCGACGCGGGTGGTTGTTCCCCGATCATCGTCGTGCTCGGGGCAGCCGGCGACCTGGCTCAGGCTCGTCTGCTTGAGACGTCCCTCACCGCCGACCTCGTCATCGTGCAGACCCCCGACTGGGCGACAGGGCTCTCCGCCTCCCTCGCCGCCGGGCTCACTGCCGCCCAGCCCCTTGAGGCACAGGCAGTGGCGATCGTTCCCGTCGACGTTCCCGACCTCAACCCCGCCACGGTGGCCCGCATGATCAGTGCTCGATCGGATGCCCACGGGCGCACAGAAGTGCATGCCGACACCCTCAGGCAGGCCCGGTTCTCCGGCTCACCCGGGCATCCCGTTGTTCTTGGGCGCACACACTGGGCGCCGCTGCGCGCCCAACTCACCGGTGACACCGGCGCCGGCGGGTATCTGCGCGAACATCACGCCGAACCGGTGGAATGCGGCGACCTGAGCACCGGTGCGGATGTCGACACCCCGATCAGCTGACGGTCATTCTCGTGAGCGTCTCAAAAGCCCGCCGGGGTCCGGAACCGCCGGAGAGCGAAATCCCCAGGCGCTCCAGCCGCTCCCGTGACTCACCGGACAGGGCCAGCAGCCGCACGATGGCGGCGCGGAGCTGCTCCACGGTTGCCAGGTTGGGATCAAGGGTTTCACCGAATCCGGCGTCGTCGAGCGCTGCCGCGCCGGCGAATTGGTCGGTGGAGAAGGGCAGCACCAGCAACGGCACACCCGCCGTCATCGCTTCCGTGACGCTGTTGTTGCCGCCGTGGCTCACGGCAAGCACGGCGTGATCGAGCAGACGCACCTGCGGCAGGAAATCGCGCACGAGCCACGAGGGAGGCATCGGTCCGAGTGCGGCCGGGTCCGTAGACCCCGTCGCGAGGGCAACTCGCACGCCGAGTGGGTTCAGCGCGGTGGCGACCCGCTCCAGCACGTCACCGCGCACCGACAAGAAACTCCCGAAACTCACGTAAACCACCGGCACGTCACCTGCAGCCAGCCAGGCTTCCACCTCAGCGTCCGTGGCCTCTGTTCGCACAGCGGAACCGAGGAAGGCGTGTTCGGGCAGCTGGGCGCTCCGGTCGGCCGAGTGCAACTCAGCCGGGTAATTCAGCAGCAGCACGTCCCCGGCCTCCTGGAACGCGTCCACGCTCGGCGCCGCTTCCGGGTCGAGCTCGAGCAGGGCGGCATTCCACTGTGCGGTGAAGGAGTCGCGAACACTTTCGCAGAGGTGGTGCAGGGCTGCCAGCTCCCCGGCGTCGGGCCGAAAGACCGCCGGCCATGCCGGCGGATAGCCATACACCTCAGTGCCCACCGGCAGGGCGGAGGGGTGCCCAAGCACCACGTCGGCATGGCGAATCCCGGCGGTGATGAGGCCGAGCCGGGCGCTGAAGGCAAGGTGATCGACAATGACGTGATCCGGCTGCACCTCTTCGATGAGCCGCTGCACGGTGCGGGCGATCTCAACAGGATTCCAGAGCAGGTCACTGCTGCGCGCCTCGGCTTGGAATCGCAGTGTTTCCACCATTCCGCGCCGGGTGGCGTCGAAGAACCCGCGCAGGGCATCGTCCTCTCCCGCCGGTTGAGCCTCGGCCCGAATCGTGCCGGGGTTGGAGCCGCGGCCGAGCTGCAGATTCACGCGCTCGAAGCCGAAGGCCGCCACTATGTCCGCGGTCACCGGCCCGCTGGCGACCACGACACGTTCGCCGGCCTGTTGCCAGGCTGTGCCGAGGGTGGCCAGCGGAAAGAGGTGCGAAGCGTAGTCCGGGCTGATGATGAGCAGCGTCATGAGGCGTTCAACGCCCACGTCGCGGCCTCGTTGGCGTCTGCGACATCACGGTATACGTCGGTGAGGGAGACCGCCATAGCCTGAATGGTGAAGTTGTGCGCGACCATGTCTCGACCCCGTTCAGCGTACTCGCGACCGAATGGGCCGACCGCGATGTCCAGTGCCGAGGAAATCCCCCCGGCGAGAGCCCCGGCGTCTGTGGTGTCCACCAGGAAACCGGTGACCCCGTCTTCAACGTAGGTGGCCGGTCCACCGGCATCAGGCGCCACCACGGGCAGGCCGGTCGCAAGGGCTTCCAACAGGGCCAGCCCGAACTCTTCCTTCACGCTCGCGCACACGTACGCACCGTGCGGAGCGCACAGGCCGTCGCGACCGAACCGAGCCGCCACCAGCCAGCGGGCCACGGTGTCGTTGGCCCGATGGCCCGCGAGGAGCAACCCGTGCTTGGCGGCATTTCGCAGCGGCAACGCAGCGTTCATCCGCGTCAGCTGTTCTTGCTCATCCGGGGACGGATGCTCAAGGTCTCCGCCCACGATGAGCAGGTTGCTGCCGTCGTGCAGGGCAGGGTCAGCAGCCCACGCCTCGACAAGGGTGGCCATGCCTTTGACTCGATGCAACCGTCCGACCGAGATCAACAGGGGCAGTTCACGCCGTTCTGCCGGCAAGGTGCGCAGCAGGTCATCCAGTTCTTTCACCGCCACCACGGGGCCGGCGCCGGCCCGCGGATCAAGGGCTTCAGCGAGCGAGGCCTCGATCACCGCCAAGTCGATGCCCTCGGCGACCACGGTGTGGCGCTCGGGGTGGGCGTTGATGTCGATGCCGACGAGCTCGCGCATGTCCCGTTCCAGATCGGGGCGCGGGAAGAAGACCGTGTGCGAAGCATCTGCTGCCAAGCGCTGTACAAGGCGCGAGCGAAACCAAAAGTGCTCTGTTTCGTCCACGACGCCGAAATTGGCCCGGCTCAGCGAACCGGAACGCTCCAGGGAATCGATGACAGCATGCGGATCGGGCGCCACCGTGAACACGATGGGGATATCAAGCTCACGGGCCACCGTGGCGGCTGCGAGGCTTCCGACATCCGCCATGCGCAGGTGGATCGCGTCCACCGTGCCTGCGGCGCGAAGCACCCGGCGGATACCGCGCTGGGCAGCGATACGGCGGGGCCAGGCGTCTGCCGCGGAGACTGCTTCGCCGAGGAACGGCACTGCCGCAAAAGAGTGCCCGGACAGGGTGGATGCCACTGCCGTCAGGTTCGCCAGCGCCGTATCGTGGCTTCCGCGGGACAGCGTGATCACCCGCTCGACCTGCTCGGTGGCGCTCAGGCTGGACCGGCTGTTCACATCCGCTCCGCTGGTGCGGTGTCCGGCGACCAAGGCGTCGCCGAGTCGCACAAGCAACGTGGCGATGCCCCCGTTGTCTCCGGAACCCACACGGGAGAGCTCCCCGTCGATGTCGGCGTGCAGGAAGAGTTGGGCGATCGTCGTGCCGCGACTCCACGGCGGGCGCGGATAGCTCGGCACTGTCAGGTCGAACAGGGCCAGCCGCGCCACGTCGGCGAGGTCACCGGTGCCGAATGACAGCTCGGTGACGATGGCGATGTTGGTGTCATTAGGCGCACGATCGCCGAGGGCGGCCACCGCAGCGACTCGGGTGTCGGCCGGCTCTGCGTGATCGACGGCGACGGCGCGCAGGAGGCGTTCGGGGATTCGACCGGGAACGAGACCGAGGGTTTCCACCAGTCTGGCTCGTCCGCCCGAGTCGCGAACACCGAGCAAGGCTCCTTCCAGGGCCAAGGCCACCGAATCGGCTGCCGAGGCGCTCCATTGCTCAAGGGTGCGCTGGGCGATCATGCCCGAGAAGCCGCCCACATTCACCATGCTCACCAACCCGGCGATGGCGTCTAGGCGGGGAAGTCGCACGCCGAATGCCCAGGCTGCGTGCTCGCGCAAGAATCCGGAATCGTGTGACAACAACGGCACGAGGACATCATCGGCGGAATCGTTGAAGATGCGAGCCAGTGCGTGCACGGCAGCGATGGCCGTGAGCTGGTCGGTGGGATCCGTCGCCGCCGATGCGAGCAAGCGCACGGCGCGGGCGCCGCCGTCACTGCTGGAGGCAACCGTGAGGTCATCCGCGCAGCGAATACCGGCCAGAATCGAATCGGACTGGCGCATGATGTCTAGAGCAGTGTGCGGTCCCACGGTGGTACCCCCTCAGGGCGATCTGTCAGCTGGTCCGTTCGCGTCACGCTCTGAATCGGCCGGCGCAGTCGTCGATCGACCGCGCACAGGTTCACAAAGTTGATTCGGAGCAGTGGGCAATCGAGATTGCCTAATCGTCGAATCTTCCCATTAACACTGTGACCTGTGCGCAGTCGTGCTTCACTCTCAGCAAGACATCAGTTAGTTCACGTTCAACTGAATAGCGCCGATACCTTGATCAGAGTTTGGCTCACGCCGTAAACCAGCGGGATTCCCACGATTGCCCAACCGAGAACGAGTTTGATGCTTTTCATGTCAGGACTCCAATGCAGGTTCGCGAACGACCGGAGCCGCCGCCACCGGTTCGTGGTACTTCGAGGCAACCGGCTTGACGAAGAGGTTGGCCAGGAATCCGATGATCAGGATGCCCACCATCGTCAACAGTGCCGGCTGGTAGTCAGCCGCCGTCAGCTGCCCGGGCGTTCCCTGGGAGTCCAGGATGGAGTTCACGATCAGCGGTCCGGCGATGCCGGCGGCCGACCAGGCAGTGAGCAGACGGCCGTGGATCGCGCCGACCTGGAAGGTGCCGAACAGGTCGCGCAGGTAAGCCGGCGCCGTGGCGAATCCACCACCGTAGAAGGAGATGATGACAAACGCGAGGATCACGTACAGCGCCGTGGTGGCCGAGCCGAAGAGGGCGAGCACGAGGTACAGCACCGTTCCGACACCGAGGTAGACCATGTAGATGTTCTTGCGCCCGGTGAAGTCGGACGTGGCCGACCAGGCGAAGCGCCCGCCCATGTTCGCGATCGAGAGCAGTCCGACGAATCCGCCGGCGACGACAGCGGTCACCAGCGACGTGCCGCCGGGCTGACGGAAGAAGTCCTGGATCATCGGCGCGGCCTGCTCGAGGATTCCGATGCCGGCTGTGACGTTGCAGAACAGCACCACCCAGACCAACCAGAACTGGCGGGTCTTGATCGCGTTCTTCGCTGAAACGTTGTTACTCGTGACGAGGGGCTTGGCCTTGATCGTCGACGGGTCGAAACCGGCCGGCAGCCACCCTGCGGCCGGAACCTTGATGGTGAACGCACCGAACATCATGTACGCGAGGTACACCACAGCGAAGGTGAGGAACAACTTGCCGACAGCGTCACCACTGGCGACCCAGTTGGCCGCGCCCGAGTTGGGGTCGTAGGCCGTGAGCAGGGCAGTGGAAACCGGGCTGGCGATCAGCGCGCCGCCACCGAAGCCCATGATGGCCATACCGGTCGCCAGTCCTGGCCGGTCCGGGAACCATTTGATCAGCGTGGAAACGGGCGAGATGTAGCCGATGCCCAACCCGATGCCACCGATGAATCCGTAGCCCAGGTAAACAAGCCACAGCTGGTTGCTGAAGATTCCCAGAGAACCGATGAGGAACCCGCCCGACCAGAACAGAGCCGACACGAACATCGCCTTGCGCGGCCCGTTGGTGTCCACCCAGGTGCCGAGCACCGCAGCGGACAGACCGAGCATCACGATGGCGATGGAGAAGATCACGCCGATCTGGGTGAGGCTGGCATCGAAGTGTGCCACCAAAGCGGTTTTATAGACGCTGGACGCGTAGGCCTGACCGATACTCAGGTGCACGGCCAGTGCTGCCGGAGGGATGAGCCAGCGATTGAATCCTGGAGGGGCGATAGTGCGATCGCGATCAAGCCAACTCATGTGTATTTGTACTCTCTGCTCTGTGCTGCGTCATCACTGCACGATGGGATTGTGAAAGTGTAGAAAAGCTGTGAGAAATCACTATACGCGAAGCTAATACACGGCTTTGGTACATATCCACTACCCGTGACAGGGCAGACTGGAGATATGAAACGTGGCGCACCGGTCGAAGACATCAACGAAAACAATTTGCTCGTCAAAAAGCCCCGGACCCACGCGGCCGGCATCGAGGCTGTGGTTGTCGCACTCGACCGTGGCATCTCCCAAGCCGGGATTTCCCGCACTGCACGATCCTTGCTTCGCCTGAACCAGCGCGACGGCACGGACTGCCCCGGATGCGCATGGCCTGAATCCCAGGGCCACCGCAAAACGGCGGAATTCTGCGAGAACGGGGCCAAGGCTGTCGCCGAGGAGAGCACCCTGCGAACGGTGACGCCGGAGTTCTGGGCCGAGCATTCCATCGCGGAACTGGAGACCAAGACGGAGTACTGGCTCGGTAACCAGGGCCGAATCACGCACCCGGTCGTCATCCGTCCCGGCGACACGCACTACTCACAGATCAGCTGGGAAGACGCTTTCGAGCTCGTCGGAGAGAAGATCCGCGCCTCGACGCCTGAACGCACCGTCTTCTACACCTCGGGACGCACGGCCAATGAGTCGGCGTTCATGTATCAGCTGTTCGCCCGGTCGATCGGCACCAACAACCTTCCGGATTGCTCGAACATGTGCCATGAATCGTCGGGTTCCGCACTCAACCCCACCATCGGCATCGGCAAGGGCACGGTTTCCCTCGAGGATATCCACCAGGCCGAGCTGATCTTCGTGGTCGGTCAGAACCCCGGCACGAACCACCCGCGCATGCTGTCAGCACTGGCTGAATGCAAGGACAACGGCGGCAAGATCGTGGCCGTCAACCCGCTGCCCGAAGCCGGGCTGTTCAACTTCCGTGACCCGCAGACACCCACCGGCCTGATCGGCAAGGGCATCGACCTCGCCGACGAGTTCCTGCAGATCAAGGTCGGAGCCGATCTGGCACTCTTCCAGGCTCTCGGCCACCTGCTGCTCGAAGCGGAAGAGCGCGTTCCCGGATCGGTCGTGGACCACGCCTTCATCGCCGAGAACACCGACGGCATCGACGCGTACCGCGCCGCACGCAAGACGATCGACTGGGAGGTGACCGAAGCAGCCACCGGCCTCACCCGCGAGCACATCGCCACGGTCGCCCAGATGATGGTCGAGTCCAAGGCCACCATCATCTGCTGGGCGCTGGGCCTCACCCAGCAGCCGCACTCGGTGAACACGCTCAAGGAGATCATCAACCTTCTCCTTCTGCAGGGCAACTTCGGCAAGCCCGGCGCCGGCGCCTGCCCGGTCCGCGGACACTCCAACGTGCAGGGAGACCGCACCATGGGTGTCTGGGAGAAGCCGAAGGAAGAGATGCTAGCCGCACTCGACCTCGAGTTCTCCATCACGTCCCCCCGCGTGCACGGCCTCGACTCGGTCGACACGGTCAACGCCTTCGTTCACGATGACGTCGACGTATTCATCTCGATGGGCGGCAACTTCGCCCTCGCCTGCTCCGACACCGAGCTGCTCGAGGCTGCCATGCAGCGGGTGGGACTCACGGTCAGCGTCTCGACCAAGCCCAACCGTTCGCACGTCAAGCACGGCCAGTTCTCGCTCATTCTGCCCACCCTGGGCCGCACCGACACCGACGACAAGCACCCCGGTGGACGCCAGGTGCTGTCCGTGGAAGATTCCATGTCCGTCGTTCGCACCACCCAGGGCCGCCTCGACCCGGTCTCCGAGCACATGCTCGCCGAGCCCGTGATCATCGCCCGGATGGCCAACGCCACTCTGGGCGCCGACCACGTGATCGACTGGAAGGCCATGGCCGACGACTACGACGTCATCCGCGACCGCATCGCCCGGGTGCTGCCTGGTTTCCAGGACTTCAACGCCCGGCTGAAGACCAAGAACGGCTTCGTGCTGCCCAACCCGCCGCGCGACACCCGCAGCTTCAAGACCGATATCGGCCTGGCCCGATTCACGGTGAGCCCGCTGGAGTACCTCACGCCGCCGGAGGGTCACTTGATCCTGCAGACCATGCGCAGCCACGACCAGTACAACACCACGTTCTACGGCCTCGATGACCGGTACCGCGGCATCTCCAACGGACGCCGCGTCATCCTGATCAATGCCGATGACGCAGTCGACATGGGCTTCAAGGACCGCGACATGGTCGACGTCATCAGCACATTCCAGGGCACCGAGCGCCGGGCGGACAATTTCCGGCTGGTCGTCTATCCGACACCGCGCGGATGCGCCGCCGCGTACTTCCCGGAAGCCAACCAGCTCATGCACCGCGAACTGGTGGCGCGTGAGTCGAACACCCCCGGCTACAAGGCCATGGCCGTGCGCTTCGTGGCACGGGCCGAGGAACCAGTACCGGCCTAGAGCACCCGCACGAAAGAAGGGCTGCTCTGGATCGGAATTTCCGATCCAGAGCAGCCCTTCTTTATGTCGACATCAGGCCGTCGTGGCGACCATTCCGGTCTCGGCCGGAGACTGGGCCTCGGCTTCCACGATGCGCTCATCGCCGGCGTAGATGACCATCGACTCGCCTCTCAGGAAGCCGACCAAAGTCATCCCGACCTCAGCGGCGAACTCTGCCGCCAATGACGACGGGGCGGAGACGGCAGCCAGCACGGGGATGCCCGCCATCAGCGCCTTCTGGGCCAACTCGAAGCTGGCACGACTGGACACCATCAGCACTGTTCCGCTGAGCGGCAACCGCTCCTCCTTCACGGCCCAGCCGATCACCTTGTCGACGGCGTTGTGCCGGCCCACGTCCTCACGCAGCACGAGAAGTTCACCGGTCGTTCCGTCGAAGAGCGCGGCCGCATGCAAGCCACCGGTCTTCTGGAAGACATCCTGTCCCGCACGAAGGGCGTCCGGGAAGGTGGCCAGCAGCCCGGCATCAAGGCGCAGTCCATCCGCGGCCACGTCGTAGATCGACTTGGTTCGCACGGCGTCGATGCTGGCCTTGCCGCACAGCCCGCAGGAGCTCGTTGTGATGAATGACCGTTCCAGGCTCGGGTCCGGCGGCTGCACACCTGCAGCGAGCGTGACGTCCATCACGTTGTAGGTGTTCTCGCCGTCGACGGTGGCGCCGGCGCAATACCGGGCCGAGCTGAAATGCGCCCCGCGGGTGATGATGCCCTCGGAAACCAGGAAACCGGCGGCAAGGTCGAAGTCATTCCCGGGCGTTCGCATCGTGACGGCCAGCGAGCGGCCGTTGACGCGCATCTCCAGCGGTTCCTCGACCGCCAGGAAATCCTCCCGGCTGATGCGCTGCTGCCCAACGGTCAAACGGATGACCTTGCGTCGTGCTGTTATTCTGCCCATATTATTTGACCACCACTGTATTCAACCGCCAATGTAAGACATTTCAATCTTCTTCTTGCCCGACAAGCGTAGCTCCCGGGTCTTGGAACTGCGAAGTTCTGAGTACCGGTCGGTTCGCTCGCGCCAAATATGGGCCATCACCGTTGACAGCTGTTCGTCCGTGCATCCGCCGCGCATCAGTGCACGCAGGTCATGTCCCTCTGTGGCGAACAGACAGGTGAACAATTTGCCGTCGGTCGAGACCCGTGCCCGCGAGCACGAATGGCAGAACGATTGAGTGACGCTGGAAATCACGCCGATTTCGCCCTCACCGTCCTGGTAACGCCACCGCCTGGACGTTTCACCGTTGTAGTTGGGGGCGACCTCTTCGAGCGGAAGCTCAGCGTGTATTCGACTGACGACCTCGGCAGAAGGTACGACAGCGCCCATTTCCCAGCCGTTGCTCGTGCCCACGTCCATGAACTCGATGAAGCGGAGGATGTACGGGGTGCCCTTGAAATGTCGCGCCATGGCAACGATGTCCTGATCATTCTTGCCGCGTTGCATGACCATGTTGATCTTGATCGGCCCGAGTCCGACTGCGTGCGCGACATCCAGGCCATGCAGCACCTTGGATACCGGGAACTTGACGTCGTTCATCGCCTGGAATGTGGCGTCGTCGAGGGAATCAAGCGATACCGTCACCCGCTTGAGTCCGGCATCCTTGAGAGCCTGGGCCTTTGTGGCGAGAGCGGAGCCGTTGGTGGTCAGGGCGATATCGATCTCACGGCCGTCCGGAGTGCGCAGGGCGGCCAGCATACCCACGAGCTCTTCGAGCCCACGTCTCAGTAGCGGTTCTCCCCCGGTGAGCCTGATCTTCTCCACACCGTGGGCGATGGAGATTCGGGCCAGTCGGGTCATCTCCTCGAAGGTCATCATTTCATCGCGTTCCATGAATGCGAAGTCCTTGCCGAAGATCTCCTTGGGCATGCAATAGACGCACCGGAAGTTGCACCGGTCGGTGACCGACAGGCGGAGGTCTTGCAGAGGACGGTGGTGTTTATCGTTCACCAGGCCGGTCGGACGTTCGCTGTGCAGCGGGATGTCAGACATCTGGCTGTAGAAGCGCTGAACTGGTGGTGAAACGTCGGCTTCCGTCATACTTTTAACCCTAGGCTCGTCGACTCGGAAAACGAAAACGTAGACCCGACTCGACGCTGTCCAATGACTGAGAATATGAAACGGCACCTGGTGTGGCCGCCGTACCGCCGGCCACACCATCACCCATCAAGACGGGCCCGTTGCGAACGATTACGCCTTGACGTATCCGTTCGGGTTGAGCACGTACTTCGTGGCCGCGCCCGCATCGAACTCGGCATAGCCGCGCGGTGCGTCCTCGAGGCTGATCGCCTTGGCGTTGACGGCCTTGGCGATCTGGACCTTGTCATGCAGAATCGCCATCATCAGCTGGCGGTTGTACTTCATCACCGGTGTCTGTCCGGTGGCGAAGGTGAGGGACTTGGCCCAGCCGAGGCCGAGTCGAATCGACAGGGATCCAACCTGGGCGGCGCCATCCTTGGCTCCCGGGTCACCCGTGACATACAGCCCGGGAATGCCGAGTCCGCCACCGGCGGCGGTGATGGTCATCAGGGAGTTCAGCACCGTGGCCGGTGCCTCCTCGCCGGATGACTTGCCGTGCCCGCGCGCCTCGAATCCAACGGCGTCGATACCCGCGTCGACCTCGGGAACCCCGAGGATCTGTTCGATCTGCTCGCCGGGCTCGCCCTTGGTGAGGTCGATGGTCTCGCAACCGAAGCTGCGAGCCTGGGCAAGCCGCTCTGGGTTCATGTCGCCGACGATGACGACAGCGGCGCCGAGGAGCTGGGCGGAAACGGCGGCAGCAAGGCCCACCGGGCCGGCCCCGGCCACGTATACGGTTGAACCCACTCCCGTACCCGCGGTGTAAGCGCCGTGGAACCCGGTCGGGAAGATGTCGGAGAGCATGGTGAGGTCCATGATCTTCTCCAGCGCCTGGTCCCGATCAGGGAACTTGAGCAGGTTCCAGTCGGCGTAGGGAACCAGCACGTACTCGGCCTGTCCACCGACCCAGCCGCCCATGTCGACGTAGCCGTAGGCGCTGCCGGGACGATCCGGATTCACGTTCAGGCAGATCCCGGTCTTGCGCTCCTTGCAGTTGCGACAGCGACCGCAGGAGATGTTGAAGGGCACGGAGCAAATGTCTCCGACCTTGATGAATTCGACGTCGGGACCGACTTCAATCACTTCACCGGTGATCTCGTGCCCGAGTACGAGGTTCTGCGGCGCGGTGGTGCGACCGCGCACCATGTGCTGGTCGGATCCGCAGATGTTCGTGGTGACCGTGCGCAGGATGACGCCGTGCGGCACCTTGCGACCGACGTTGGCGGGGTTGACCCCCGGCCCGTCTTTGAGTTCGAACGTGGGGTAGTCAATGTCAATGACCTCGACTTCTCCCGCACTCTTGTAGGCAACTGCTCTGTTCCCAGTCATGAACTACCTTCCCAGTTTTCATCATGTCGAGTAGGGATCACCCACTCAACATCTGATCGGTCTCGTTGGAGTAATACATGCTCACTATATGGGAGCCGTCCGCGCGGGTGAGATTACTCCCAGCTTGCGCACATGCAATGGGGGACGTCATCGACGGGAGCGAGAACCTTCTTATTCCATCGGATCACGGATCGGGTGGGCCTGACGGGTGGGGCTGATCGGAAGCCGGAAAAGCGCGCAGACCTGAGCGGTCGCGTCGCGTACGCGTTCGAAGGCGTCCGCTTTCAACTCGGCCAGCGTCGCCGGGCCGTTGGCGATGGAAAAGGCTGCCGTGATGCCGGTGGCTCGGGTCTCGGCGGCCGAGAGGCCCACACTGCCCGCGATCACAATCACCGTCGCCGTGGGTGACGACAACCGGGTGACCGCTTCGACGACCTTCCCGGCGAGCGATTGCGAGTCGAACCGTCCTTCACCGGTGATCACGAGGTCGGCGGCGGCCAGCCGATCGGCCAAGCCGATGGCATCCGCCACCATCGTAGAACCCGAGATCATCTGGGCGCCGAGCAAGGGCACCAGGGTGACCGGCATTGCTCCGGCTGCACCGGCACCGGCCTTATCGCGCATATCGATTCCGGTGGCACTGTTCACCACCGCGCACAGGCACGCCAGGCCGGCATCGAGCTCGGCGATGTCAGCCGTCGACGCGCCCTTCTGCGGTCCGAAAACAGCTGCCGCACCCTCTGCACCGCACGGCGGGTTGCTGACGTCCACGGCAACGCGCCATCGCACCTCTCGGGCCCGCGCATGCAAGCCCGAGGCGTCGATCGTCCGGATTCGGGCAAGGCCCGCCCCGCCGGGCGGGACGGGCAGTCCCTCGTGGTCGAGGAAGGCAACGCCGAGTGCGCCCAGCAGACCGGTTCCACCGTCGGTGCTTGCCGAACCCCCGACGCAGAGCAGGATCTCGTCCACGCCGTGATCGAGGGCGTCCCGGGCAAGGATCCCCACGCCGAAGCTGTCGGCGCGCAGCGGATCGAGCTCCACGTCCATCACAGCCGGCAACCCATTGGCCTCGGCAGCTTCGATCACCGCTGTTCGGCCGTCAGCGGACAGTCCGACCCGGGCCTGTCGAGGCCGTCCCAGCGCATCGACGGTGGGCGTGGATCGTGCCGGGACATCCCAAACGCCGAGGATGGCGTCGAGTGTCCCCTCTCCCCCGTCTGCCATCGGGCACTCCACGATGACCGTGTCGGGTCCGAAAGCGGCGCGAACCCCCTCGGCCATGGCGGCAGCAGCCTGGGCGGCGCTCAGACTGCCCTTGAAGGAGTCGGGTGCGATGGCCACGGTGAGCGGCGTCATCGCCGCGAGATCCTTCATCTCTATAGGTTATTTCACGATCACATTCGTACGTACGTGGTGCGAGCCCAGATCAGGGCTCATCCTCACAATCGAATTATGTACTCGGTCCGACTAACGGTCGTTGTCGGCCACCAGAGAGACCTTCACGCTGAGCGCCTGACCGAAGGGGCGGATATTCAAGGCGGCCGCAGGAGGTCTGGCCCTCACTCCGCCGGCCGGTGGGAGGCTACGAGGCCTTCCAGACCTGCACGACGGCCGGGCGCGGCCCGGCCCAAGCGCCATCGGCTGGCGTCGTCCCGGTCGGCACGTAGTCGGGAAACCGGCTGTTCTGCGCCGCCCACGAACCGCCTTCGCCGGGGTGCTGCACGGAGACATAGACCATCGACTCCGCAGAGCGGATGACCGGACCACAGGTCTCCGACTCGCGCGGCACCGACAAGAACTGCTGCACCCGGCCCCGTTCCGGTCCTTCGAGCGGAACCTTGAAGAGTCCGTCGCACAGTCCGATCGTGCTCGGCGCGCCGTCGGTCGATATCCACAGGTTGCCCTCGGCGTCGAATGCGACGTTGTCGGGGCAGGAGATCGGGGAGACTTTGTCAGCCGGGAATCCGGCGAAGTACGTGGATGCGTTCGTGGCCGGGTCTCCGCACACGAGCAGCAGGTTCCAGGTGAACGTCGTTGCGGTCGCGTCGCTGCCGTCTTCGGTGATTTCCACAACGTGGCCGTCGCGGTTCAGGTTGCGCGGATTGGGTTCAGTCGCTCCCTCCCTGCCCGGCTTGCCGCGGTCGGTGTTGTTCGTGCATGCGACGTAGACCTTGCCGGTGAGCGGACTGGGTTCGACGTCTTCACAACGGTCCATCTTGGTCGCACCCACGGCATCCGCGGCCAGGCGGGTGTTGATGAGGGCTTCCTCAACGGTGAATCCCGGCACCTGGCTGACGCCGTCGGTCACGAGCGCGATCCATCGGCCGGTGCCGTCGAAGCTGTCGTCGGTGGGCAGCTGCCCGGTACCGGTGATCTCGTTCGCCGGCGAATTTCCGGAGAATTCGGCCACATACAGGGTGCCGCGGGTGAGCAGCGTCTTGTTGCGCTTGCGTGCCTTGGGCTTGCCGCTCGAATCGAACGTGTCGGCGGAGACGAACTTGTAGAGGTAATCGAAACGCTCATCGTCACCCATGTAGGCCGCGACGTGGCCGGTCTTGCCCACGATGACGTTTGCGCCCTCGTGCTTGAACCGGCCCAGCGCGGTGTGCTTGACCGGAGGGGAATTCGGTTCCTCCGGGTCGATTTCCACGATCCAGCCGAACCGGTTGGGTTCGTTCTCGTAGCCCGGTGTCGTGGCGTCGAAGCGCGGATCGACACGCTCCCAACCCCGGCCGGTCGCCCGATCGGCGAGTCCGTAGCGTGAGTCGGCAGCGGACGTTCCGTGCGCGCGGAAGTATCCGTTGAAGTTCTCCTCGCCAGAGAGCACCGTTCCCCACGGCGTCGTGCCGCCGGCGCAGTTGCCGAGCGTTCCGAGCACGGTATGGCCGACAGGATCGGCCACCGTCCTCAGTGCAGCGGCTCCGGCAGCCGGACCGGTGAGGGTGAAGGGTGTCGTCGCGGTGATGCGCCGGTTGACTCGGTCTCCCACCCGATACGTCCACGGCTGACCGGCACTCGTGCGGCGCAGGGCGACGACGGACATACCGTGCGCCATCATCGCGATGTGGCGTTGTTCATCAGCCTGCGCGGCATCGGCTGCGGGCGGGAACATGATGTTCTCGTTCGTATATTCGTGGTTGGCCACCAGCACCGCCTTGCGACTGTTGCGTCCGCCGTCCTGGATGATGTCGAGGTAATCGTTGTTGTACCCGAACTGGCGTGCCTGCAGCTGGGCGCTCTGGTGTTCGGGGTCGAAGCGGTCTGCAGCCGAGAAGATCGGGTCGCCCCAGCGAATGAGGGGGCTCCAGCGGAACCCCGGCGGCACGACGAATTCATCCACAGCCGCCGGAACAGGGCTGATGGGTGAAAACGCGAGCCCCTGGCCCATCGGGCCGATGCGGGGGGCCGCTGTGGCCGACGGGGCGTTCAGCGCGCCGTTGCCCAGAACGATCGCCGCAGCACCCACTCCCACACCGATCAACAGGGACCGACGACTCAATGCCGCACCGGCGATGTCACGGAAGTAGTCGTTCGTGGTCGGGTTCGGTACGGGATGGAAGCACGCGTCGGCACATTTCAGATGGCAGGTGACCGCGCTGCGCTTGCCGACGGCGTGACCCTCCATGGGGAGCAGCGGCAGTAATGGACGATTCGAACCCGGAGCCAATGTCATATTTCCACCCTGTCATCCGCCTGGCCGGGGAACGGTCGGGACGGGTTAATGCAGCCTGTCGACGAGGTGAACACCAGACGCTTCCATTCGGATCGGCCTTTTCCCCGCATCATCTGGCGAGTGTCGGTGGGTTGGCATACACTTTTCATATAGAACACTTATTCTATTTCTAGCGAAGGAGTCCGGCCATGCCGCAAATCATTGACGCACCGGTTGACGTGGAGCTCACGAGCGAGGGAGATCCACGCGCATTCGTGTGGAATCGGTTCGAACACACCGTTATCGGGCAGCCCCAGGCCGTCTTCAAACGAACTCGATGGTGGGAGAACGCCGGATCCCCCACCCGCATCGACACCGAATTGTGGCGCCTCGATGCGTCCCGCGGAGGCGAGGAACAGCACCGTTACGATCTCTGCCGAGGTCCCGACGGCATCTGGATGCTCGCCGTGGACTGGGGGTGAGCGGGAACGATGCCATTTCCCCATCTGCACGTCGCCAGCGCTTACTCCACCCACTATGGAGTGACCCTCCCGGAACCACTCGTCGAACAAGCGGCAGACCAGGGTGCGACCTTTCTTGCCATCACTGATGTCGACGGTCTCTATGGCGCCGTCAAACACCTGCGGGCCTGCGTGGCCGTCGGCATCCGACCGGGACTCGGCGCCGACCTGGCCGTCCATGACGACGAACACCGTTCCCTCGGGCGGGTTGTGGTACTCGCCCACGGCAACAACAACGGCCGTGGATATGCCGCGCTGTGCCGTGCGGTCAGTGCCAGTCACAGCCACCGTGACAGCACACAGCACACGAGCAATGCCGGCCGGGTCCCTAGCATCTCACGAGCCCTGCTCTCCGAGCTGGCCCAGTTACGCTGCCTGACCGTTCTGCTGGGTCCGTCCTCCGATGTGGGTATCGCCATCCAGCGACGCGACAGTATCGATGCCCAGGCTCGGCTCACCGCTTGGCTGCGAGCGATGCCGGCTCACTCGGTGCAGCTCGAGATCGTGTGCCACCTGGCCGAACCCGGAACCCCCGGCAGCGTCGCCCCAGCCACTCGCATGCTGTCCCTCGCCGAGCACTCCGGCCTGCCCGCGGTGCTCTCCAATGCCGTGCGCTATGGAACGGCGGGAGATGCCGTCACCGCCGACTTGGCCGATGCCGCCCGAAACCTCGCCCCCCTCGCCGAGCTGGACACCCGCGACACCCTGCAGACCAACGGACAGGCTTGGCTCAAGCCGACCGCCGCCATGCACCAAGTTGCGCGAATGGTCGTCGATGCGGGCTCGCACTCAGACGGAGCACTCGAACGTTTGTTCCATGATACCGACCGCCTTGCCGATCAGTGCAGCCTCGATTCGGACACCGATATCGGCCTCGGCCGCCCTCGCATGCCCGAAGCCCGCATCATCGGGGTCACCGGCGATCCGGTCGCCGAGTTGTGGAGCCGGGCGCGACAGGGCATCACCGACCTCTACGCCGGAACCGGCGCCATGGACGCCGCCCACGCCCAACTTGCCCAGGAGATGAAAACTGTCGAGCATCTGGGATTCGCAAGTTATTTCCTCACCGTGGCCCGGGTCGCCGACATCATTCGCGACATGGGCATCCGTATTCAAGCCCGCGGTTCCGGCGTGGGATCGGTGCTCAATTACGCGCTTCGCACGTCATCCGTCGAACCGATCTCGAACGGTCTGCTCTTTGAACGATTTCTGTCCCCGGAACGACAGACGCTTCCCGATATCGACCTCGATGTCGAGTCTGCCCGTCGCCATGACATCTACCGCAAGATCTTCGAGACATTCGGCAGCGACCGCGTCTCCCTGATGTCGATGACCAATGCCTACCGCGGACGAGGGGCGGTGCGTGACGCCGGCCTGGCCCTCGGTATGCCTGATGACCAGATCGCCGCGATCGCCAGGCAGATGTGGCGTTTCAACGCCCGCGATTTCCGTCGCGCCCTGGAGGAGAAACCCGAGCTCGAAGCCCTGGCCGCCGAAATACGCCAATCGCAGCAACTCGATCTGCTGGTGGATCTGACCGCGAGGCTTGACCGGCTACCCCGGCATATTTCGGTGCATCCGTGCGGGGTCATCCTTTCCGATGCCAGCCTGCTCGACCGAACCCCGGTACAGGCCTCGGGTATGGGGCTGCCGATGTCGCAGTTCGACAAGCACGACATGGACCCGATGGGACTCATCAAGCTCGATATCCTCGGCGTGCGCATGCAGTCCGCCATGGCTTATGCCGTCGAGGAACACCACCGGCTCACCGGGGAGAGCATCGATCTGGACCGGGTGCCCCTCGACGACCCGAAAACCTACGAGCTCATCCGATCAACCCGTACGCTCGGCATTTTCCAACTCGAATCACCAGGCCAGATGGAGCTGGTGGGCAAGTTGCAGCCGGAGGTCTTCAATGACCTCACCGTGGAGATCTCCCTCTTCCGACCCGGTCCGATGAAGAACAACATGCCGCTCACCTACCTGCAGGCCCGACACGGCGAGGTGGCGCCCGATTACATACACCCCAGATTCCAGCCGATTCTTGACGAGACCAAGGGCGTGGTCATCTTCCACGAGCAGGTCATGCGCCTGTTCGACGAACTCACCGGGTGCGGACTGGGCAAAGCGGATGTCTTTCGTCGCCACCTCGGAAAGCCGGAAGAACTCCCCCAGATCGAGGCCTTCGTTCGAGAACGCGCGCTCCTGCGGGGTTTCCCCGCGCACGTCATCGACCGGGTCTGGACCGTACTGGCCGGATTCGGAAGCTTCGGTTTCGCCAAAGCGCACGGTGCCGCCTTCGCCCTGCCCACTTACCAGTCAGCCTGGCTCAAGACCCATCATCCGGCAGCGTTCCTGGCCGGACTCCTCACCCACGATCCCGGCATGTGGCCGAAGGACCTGATCGTGGCGGAGGCTCGTACCCTGGGAGTGCCCGTGCTCGGTCTCGATGTGCAACGCAGTGCGCTCGATTATCGTGTGGAAGAACTCGCTGATGGCAGCCAGGGTATCCGCCTTGCCCTGCCGGAGCTGTCCGGAAGCAACGAAACCGAGCGTTCCCGAATCGTACGGCACCAACCGTTCAGCTCGTTGCAGGACTTCCGTGACCGGGTACGGCCGCGCCGCCGCACCTTCGAAGCACTCGCCAGGGTCGGCGCACTTGATTGTTTCGTCGATTACGACCGTGAGCGCCGGCACGAACTTCTTGCCCACATCCAATCGCTTCGAGGCACTGCTGTGGCAATCACTGCCGAACAGCTCGCTTTCGACGTCGAGCTTCCCGTGCACCGCTACGGCGGAGCCGTGACGTCATTGGAGCTGCGCGGCCGCAGCCAAACCGACCTCGAACTTCAGGATCTACGCCTGGCCGTGTCCGATCACCAGATGGCCCGGTTTCATTCCCTGTTCGCTGAATTAGGGGTGACCCCGGCCGCTGAATTGGCGAACCTGCCCGGAGGTACCGAGGTGCTCCTCGCCGGAGTTCGTCGTGCCACCAATACGCCGCCGATGCGAGGTGGACGGCGCGTGGTATTCATCAGCCTTGATGACGGCAGCGGTCCGGTGTCCAATGTGGTGTTCTTCCATGACGCGCAGGAGCGTGTCGGCGCCCAGATCTTCCAAACCAATTACATGCTCGTGCGCGGCAAGACACGCCGATCCGGCGCGAAAGGTGTGTCGGTCACCGGCGAGAATATCTGGGATCTGTTCGATGTCGCCCGTGAGGTTCGGGAACGACATAGCCGGATTGCTGAGCGAGAACGCGCTGAACGGGAACGCGTTGCAGAAGAACGCGATGCCGCCGATTATGAATCAGCCCGTCGGGGCGGGAGTCGGGTCCACGCTGTCCCCCGCTAGCTCTACCAAATCATCGCCGCCATATTTGGCATTGACCACCGACATCACGGCCGGCCACATCCGGTGTCGGGCAGTTGCCACCGGCCCGCTCGGAAAGTTCATTCGCCGCTGGTTGGCGTAACCGCTCAGGCTCACCACCGCCGCCACCGTCGCCACTTTGGAACTCGCCCCGCTCATCCAGGTGTTCCTGGCACCATCCGTGGTCCCGGTCTTGCCGATCATCGGCACCCACGGTTTTGTCTTGGCATTGGATTGCTGCGCCGTCCCCTTGGTCATCACCTGGCGCATTGCATACGTCATCCCGGCGGCGACAATGGGGTCGACAGACTGCGTGCACTCCGATTTCGGAGCCGCCAACTCTGAGCCGTCCCTGCCGATAATGCTGTCGATCGCGATCGGGCTGCAGGTGACGCCCTTGTTGGCGATGCCCGCGAAAGCGATGGCCATGGTCAACGGCGCCACTTCGTTCGTGCCGATCACCGATGCCGCTGTCTCCGACAGCGGCTTGCCGTCCGCTCGATGTACCAGGAAGCTTTCCGCTGTCTTCCGGATACCGCACAGGTCAAGCTGTTTGGCCATTCCGATGAAACCCGTGTTGATGGAACCGATTGTCGACTCGAGCGCTGAGTAGTTTCCGCCCGGTTCGCCCTGATCATTGCGCGGATTCCAGTGCTGACTGTCATAGTTCTGCGGGCCCAGGCAGCTGTCCTGGAATACGCCCCAGTTGGACTTGCGGCTCGAGTCAACCCGTTCGCTCAGCTGGTGGCCTTCTTTCAGCCACTCGGCGAGCGTGAAGACCTTGTAGGAGGATCCCGGCTGGAATCCACGTGAACCGCCATAGGCATAATCGGTGTTGTAGTTGATGCTGGTGTAGTTGGCCCCCGTTGCCTGAACAGCCGGATCCTGGCTGTAGTCCTTGTTCTGAGTCATGGCGAGCACTCGACCCGTTCCGACCTGCACGCTCGTGATGATTGCCCCGAGGTCGGCCTGGCCGAAAATTTTCGGGACCTGTGCAGTCATCGCGTCGACGGCAGCCTTCTGCACGTCCAGGTCCAATGTCGTGTACACGTTGTATCCGCCCCGCCGGAAATTCAGCATCCTCGTTGCCACGTCCTCGCCGAAGGCCGGGTCGTTCTGCAGGATCTTGGTCACGTAGTCGCAGAAATAGGCATTGCCGCCGGCGGTCTGGCATCCGGTGCTGGGCTCGGTGATCACCGGGACCACCGGCGCAGCGATGGCTGCGGCGTAATCGTCTTGCGAGATCTTGTGAGATGTGAACATTTCGCCCAGTAGGTAGTTTCGACGCTGTTTGTTGGCCGCGTAGCCGTTCGCTTCACCGTTGCTCACACTCGCCGGCCGATCGATCTTGAATTTCACGGGATTGTTCACGATCGCCACCAGAGACGCCGCCTGCGGGAGGGTCAGGTTCGCTGCGGAGGTGTTGAAGTAATAGTTGGCTGCCGCTTCGATCCCGTAAACCGTGCCCCCGAACCCGGCGATGTTGAAATACTGACGCAGGATGTCTTGCTTTCCGAGAGTCTTCTCCACGCCGATGGCAAGGCGCATCTCCTTGAGCTTGCGCACGGGGGTGGTCTCTGTTGCGCTCCGATAGCAGGTGTCGTGCGCCTTCTGATCCGAGATGAGCTCACACTTCTGGATGAGCACATTCTTCACATATTGCTGGGTGATCGAGGATCCGCCCTGGGTGGCCCCTCCCGACACCGTCGACGCGGTGGCTCGGAGGGTACCTTGCAGATCAACGCCACCGTGTTCATAGAAGCGCGGGTCCTCACCGGCCACCGCGGCATCCTTGGCATAGGAGCTGATGGCGTCCCACCCCACTTCGATCCGGTTCTGATCGTAGAACGAGGCCAACAGCACCGGCGTACCGTCCGTCTGCCTGGCATAGATGTTGCTCTTCACCGAGAGTGGATCGATGGTGACGAAATCGGGAAAGCCCTCGAAAATATTGATGGCGTTGGAGGCGGCCAGCGAAGACAAGGCCAGGACCGGCGTCACGCCCACTGCCACCAGCACTCCGACCGCCGCGCTGGCAGCTATGAATCCGAACAGTCCACCGACCATGGACCGTACGGACCGGTGATCGGACATTTGCTCCCAAGGTGGCACGCTGCCGCTCATGGCTTCTCCTTCGACCCCGTCATGGCGTACATGAAACAGCGATCGCGAGATGACCGCTAGGGGCTGGCGGAAGAGATTTGCCGTGAGTTCCTTGAGCGGAACACCCCATTGCGAGCTAACATCCGTTCAACAACGGGAAGGCCCGCAGATGCGCAGATTCGGCATGGAGGAAGAATTCATGTTCGTCGACGTCTCGACGCTGCGCCCGCTGGATATCAGCGCCGACGTCCAGTCCCGGCTGCGCGGCCGCAGGCCTGTGAACGCGTATGTGCATGCGGAGTTCCTGGCTTCACAGATCGAACGATCCAGCCCCGTTTTCGACACACTCGCACAGGCTGAAGGCGACCTGCTGTCGTTTCGCACGCGACTGTCCACGGCCGCAGCCGAGCAGAACGCCCTGGCCGTGGGCGCGGGCACACCCTTCCACGCTCACTCCCGGCCGGCGATCACCGACACCGTTCGGTACCACCGGCTCGAGTCGGAGTTCCGGGGGCTGGTCGTCGAACACCTGATCAACGGTTTGCACGTGCATGTGGCGATCCCCGACCGGGACGCGGGCGTGGAAATTCTCAACCGGGTCCGGGCATGGTTGCCCACCCTGCTGGCGATGTCCGCAAACTCTCCCTTTTGGGACGCTCGAGACACGGGCTTCGCCAGTTGGCGCACCGTGCACGGACGTCGCTGGTCGACCAGCGGCTGCCCGCCGTCCTTCGCCGATGCTGAGGACTACGACCGGCGCATCCGCCGCCTCGTCGGTGTCGGAGGGACCTACGACCTGCACACGATCTGGTGGAACTCCCGACTGGCGGAAAATCACCCCACCGTCGAGGTCCGGGTGTGTGACGCCCAACTGGACGCGCTGGACACGCTGCTGCTGACCGCCCTGATCCGCGCCCTCGTTTCGACGGCGCTCAACGACGTACAGCTCAACGTGACACCGACGCTCCTGGACCCCGAACTCCTCGACGCGGCGCTCTGGCACGCCGCCCGCGACGGGCTGCAGGCGCTCTTGCTCAACCCCGTCACGGCCACGATGGAGCCCGCGGCCTCTGTCGTGAACGCCCTGATCACAACCGTGTCCGACGCCCTCGACGAGAGCGGAGACACCGTGCGGGTTCGGGACCTGCTGAGCCGACTGTGGCGGGTGGGAACTGGAGCCGAGCGACAACGATCAGCTTTCCGAGACGGTGGCGTACCGCAGCTGGCCGCCATGTTCCGGGGCTCGATCGTCGCCCATGTCTGACTCGAACCGCAGAGATTACGTCGTCGGCGCGCCAACCAGGGTCGATTCGGCTTCGTTCGGCTGGTCGACCGCAGCGGCTGTCGCGGTGTCCTGCCTGCTCATCTTCGCCAGCGCGGTCCCCGCGGCGGTGCCGCCGACGAGTCCGGAGAGCAGATCTTTGATTCCCACTCCCATGGTGGAGTTCAGCACAGCGTCGACCTCCGAGAATCCGGACGCGACATTCTTACTCAGCTGGCTCGCCCCGTCTGTCGAAATCACCGTGAGCCGGTCGATATTGCCCATCGGAGCAGCGAGCTCGTGGGCGATCTTGGGCAACATCTCCACGAGGCGAAGCTGAATGAGAGCCTCGGACTGCTGGGCGACAGCCTCCGCCGACAGTCGAGTTGCGGTCGCTTCGGCTGTTCCTCGGGCGAGGATGGCGTCGGCCTCCGCCTGACCCTCTGCTCGGGTGGCGTCAGCGTTGGCTACCCGGCTGTCGCGATCGGCCGTGGCCTTGGCGACGGCCGCCTCGGCTGCAGCTAAAGCGGTCACCCGGATCCGGTAGGCATCAGCGTCGGCGATCGCATTCACTTCTGATTCGAGTTCCGCCTTGCGCAAGCTCGCCCGGTGCTGCGCGGTACGTTCCTGCTCCTGCACAATTGCCTGCTGAGCCTTGGCTTCCGCGAGCGGCTTGGACGCAGCGGCCTCGGCCGCGGCCTTGTCGGTATCGAGCTGCAACGCCGCACGCCGCAGCGCCAGCGTGTTCTGCGCTTCCGCGATGGCCTGCTCAGCTGTGATGAGAGCTTCTTGAGATTCACGGTTGGCTACGTGTTCGGCGACCTCGGCCTGTCGACGCACCTTGGCCTGTTCGGCGCGACCGATGTCACGGATGTAGTCGTTCTCATCGGTGATGCCCTTGATCTCGAAAGAATCGACGTCGAGGCCCTGGTTGGCCAGCGACTCTCGGGCGGTCGCGAGTACGGCAGACCCGAGCTCGTCGCGCTTCTGAATCACCGTCATCACGTCGGTGGCACCGATGGAGGACCGCAAGGAACCGCTCAGCACTTCCTGGGCGAAACCATCGATGTTCCGATCTTGGCCGAGGAAACGCTGCGCGGCCGCGCGGATCGCCTTGGGGGAATCACCCACCTTCACAATCGCGACCGCCTCAACGGACAGCGTGATGCCATTACGGTCCTGGGCGACCGCCGTGATTTCGATGGCCCGGCTGCGGAGGCTGATCTTGAAGGCCTTCTGGAAGAAGGGCGTTATGAACACTCCCTGACCGTGGACAACGCGCTGACCGGACTCCTCCAGGGTGGCTCCGTCAACGATGGTCTTGCGGGATTTCTTGCCCGTGATGATCAGGGCCTCATCGGGGCCGGCATTCTTGTAAATGGTTCGGGCATAAATCAGGGCCAGCACAAGGATGACGACGACCGTCCCGATGATCCCGGGAATCGGGCTGAGAAGAAAATCGATCATGGTGTCCTTCCGGCGCCGACGTGCGTATGTGGCGCGCGTTGTTCGGCGGAGCCGGGGTGCGGCAGTTCTCTCCAGTCTGGCAGACACGGCGGAGGCCGTCCCCCCGAAGCGGGACTTGCTCCGGTATCGGCTGTTCTGTGTCAACGCATTGACAAGGCGTCAATCCATGGCCATTGTGTCCCTGGAGAGGGCGTCCCGAGAGAGTCCCCAGCAGCGCATCACTCGTGTGCTCGGCAGTCAGGCAAGGAGGTCGACGATGCAGTCTGCAACGGCGCACACCCCCACTTCCGTGTGGAACCTGACGGTGCTGGGCTACTGGCGATTGAGGCTGAACGGTGAACCGGTCGAGGTCGGCGCCCGACAACAGCGGGTACTGTCCGCCCTCGCCCTTCTCGGCGTGCGGCCCAGACATTTCATCGCCACTCTGCTCTGGCCGGATGGGTCCGAAAAACAAGCCGCCGGAAACCTGCGCGCGAGCATCTTCCGAATCTCCCATGAACTACCCGGCATCCTCGCCGGCAAGGACCCCCTGCAGTTCGACCAACACGTGGACGTGGATGTTCATCGGTTGCGCCGACTCATCGGTGACATCACGGATTCCCGAGAGGGAGCCGGCTCGGCAGCCACGATTGAGCTGCTCCGGACGGCGGACTTGCTGCCGGGCTGGTACGACGATTGGGTGGTCCGCGAACAGGAATTACTCCAGCATGAACGAGTTGATGCTTTGGAGATCCTGGCCAGGAAATTCATCGCACGTGGGGATATCGGGCCCGCCCTCGTCGCCGCCCGCTCCGCGGCCGCCATCGAGCCGCTCCGGGAGAGCGTGCAGGTACTGCTCGTGCAAGCGCACCTGGCGTCCGACGACCAGGCCTCAGCTGTTCGGGTGTATCGAGACTTCAGTGCCCGAATCCGATCAGAGCTGGGCGTGACGCCGTCGCCACGCTTGACCGCGCTGCTCCGGCAGGAACTCGCCGGCATCAGCCGGTCGAACGCCCGCGGTGGCCGCCGCTCAAGGTGAGGCCCAACGGCTCACCGCTTGAGATCCGGAAACTGGTCATCTCGCCATTCGCCGGGCAGCAGCACGCCGCCGGCAGCTGCTTCGTTCTCTCGCGCGCGCAGCTCGACTCGGCGGATCTTGCCGGAGCTCGTTTTGGGCAGTTCGGCGAATTCAACCCGCCGCACTCGCATATATGCCGGCAGGTTGTTCCGGGCGTGGCTGAGCACCGAAAAAGCGGTCTCACTCGTAGGCTCCCAGCCAGGAGCGAGCAGGATGTAGGCCTTGGCAATAGTCAAGCGGGTGTCATCGGGCGCGGGCACCACGGCCGCTTCGGCGACAGCAGGGTGTTCCAGCAGCACGCTCTCGACCTCGAACGGGGAGACCTTGTAGTCCGATGATTTGAACACGTCATCCGTGCGGCCGATGAATGTGATGTACCCGTCGCTGTCTCTGCTGGCCACATCACCGGTGTGGTACAAGCCTTCCCGGGTGGCTTCCGCCGTGGCGGCCGGGTCGCCGTGGTATCCGGCCATCACATTGGCGGGATTGCCGGACAGGTCGATGCAGATCTCGCCGTCCTCCGCGACCGCGCCGGTGATCGGGTCGATCAGCACCACCGTCACACCGGGAAGGGGCATCCCCATCGAGCCCGGTTTGAGTCGTGATCCGGGAGTGTTACCGATGGTGGCCGTCGTCTCCGTCTGACCAAATCCGTCTCTAATGGTCAAGCCCCAGTTGTCTTCAACCCGCCGGATCACTTCCGGATTCAGCGGTTCGCCGGCAGACAACAGCTCCCGCAAGCCGGACGGCTTGCCACCGAGTTGCGCCTGAATCAGCATGCGCCACACCGTCGGTGGGGCGCAGAAGGAATCGACCCGGGCCCGCTCCAACTGCTTTAACAGGGCCAGGGGGTCAAACCGTGCGTAGTTGTACACGAAGACGGTCGCCTCAGCGATCCACGGCGAGAAGAAACTGCTCCACGCGTGCTTGCCCCAACCTGGAGAACTGATGGCAAGGTGCACGTCCCCCGGGCGCAGTCCCAACCAGAACATGGTTGAGAGGTGGCCGACCGGATAGGACGTCTGGGTGTGCAGCACCATCTTGGGCTTGTTCGTGGTTCCGGACGTGAAATACACGAGGGATGGATCCTGCGAACCGACGACTCGAATGATGTCCTCCGGCACCACCCGGTAGGCATCGGAGAAATCAACCCAGCCCTCGGCCTCCCCGGTGACACAGATCCGCGAGTACGCCCCCGCCACGCCCGCGAATTTCACCGTGTCCACCGAGTTGGCGAGCACATGGTCCACACCGCCGCGCAGCACCCGATCCTGCAGGTCAGCCGCGTCAAGGACCGTGGAGGTGGGCATGATGACAGCGCCGATCTTCATGATCGCCAGCATCGCCTCCCACAGTTCCACCTGGTTACCGAGCATGAGCATGACCCGGTCCCCGTGTTTGATGCCGATCCGGGTCATCCACGTCGCCACCCGATCGGACACGGCAGACATGTCGGCATAGCTGATCTTCCGCTCGCTACCGTCTTCCTCCACGATCCACAGAGCGATCTGGTCATTGCCGCGGGCAACCACGTCGAACCAGTCCACCGCCCAGTTGAAGTTCGCTCCCACGTCCGGCCACTCGAATTCCGTGGAAGCCTGTACGTGGCCGGCACGCAAGCGCAGGAGCTGGTCACGCGCTGCCCGGTAGTTGTCGGTGCCGGTCGAACCGGTTCTGAGGTATCCGCTCAAGTCATGGGCCATAGACGTTCATCTCCTGGGAAAACTGCAACGGGCACATCGGCGGCGACGGACCAACCGACAGGGTTCATCGGTTCAACCTAGCGGGTGCCCGGTGGTGCTGGCGATTACTAGGGCTTCCTAGTACGTTGGGTGAACACGGTACGCCGGCGTGGGGGAAGGCAGGATGCGATGAGCAGTGCCAATGCAGGTCAGCCGAACGACGTGGCCGAGGTGCTCCGGTATCGGGACGGCCGACTCGGTCACCTGGTGCTGAACCGCCCTGATGCCCTGAATGCGCTGACCCACAACATGATCAGGCTGATCAGCGAAGCCCTGACCTCTTGGGCCGACGATGACGACGTGAAGACAGTCCTCATCACCGGAAGTGGGGATCGCGCCCTCTGCGCAGGCGGAGACATCGTGGGAATCTACCGCGACGCCGCATCAGGCAGCGCTGACACGGCGCGCTTTTTCGCGGATGAGTATGCGCTCAATGCCATGATCAGCAGGTATCTGAAACCGGTCGTCGCGATCATGGACGGTGTGGTCCTCGGTGGCGGCGTGGGGGTTTCGGCGCACGCCGGCATCCGAATCGTCACCGAGCGCACGAGGTTGGGCATGCCGGAGACCACCATCGGTTTCGCTCCCGATGTCGGTGGCACGTATTTGCTTTCCCGCTCCCCCGGCGAACTCGGCACGCACATGGCGCTCACCGCCGCCGTGGTCACCGGGGAAGATGCCATCCTCACCGGCTTTGCCGACTACCTGCTCGACTCGGGCAGCATTGAGGCCCTGGTGTCCGCGCTGACCCGGATGGATGCGGATGAAGCTGTTCGCGCGTTCGCCCGCGTGCCCGGCCCCTCAGCGTTACAGGCCCAGCACGAGTGGATCGACAGCTGCTATGAATTCGACGAGGTGGAGCAAATCCTCACCTGCCTGCAGCTTTCGCCTGTCGAGGCCGCCAACCGAGCGGCGGAGGCGATCCTGACCAAATCGCCCACGGCCGTGAAAGTCACGTTGGCGTCCCTGCGGCGCGCACGAAACATCGAGACATTGGAGGGGGTGCTCAATCAGGAGTATCGCGTCTCCGTGCGTTTTCTCAGAGGAAGCGAATTCGCCGAGGGCATCCGTGCGCAGGTCATCGACAAGGACCGAAACCCGCAGTGGATTCCCGACTCGCTCGAGGCCGTGACCACGGATGCCGTCAACGAATTCTTCTTGCCACTCGGCACGCAGGAACTCGGCCTGGCGGTGACGGCCGATCAACAGCATCCGCTTGCTGTCACCATCCCACCCCTGACTCACATCCCCGAGGGAGATCACGCTCGATGAACAGCTACGAGAACATCCTGTTGGAACGGCAAGGCCGCGTCGGCCTGATCACGTTGAACCGCCCCGAGGCACTCAACGCGCTCAACAATGCCCTGATGCACGACGTCGTCGCCGCCGCGACGGAGCTCGACCACGACGCGAATATCGGCGCGATCGTGATCACAGGGTCGTCGCGGGCATTCGCCGCCGGCGCCGACATCAAGGAAATGGCCCCGCAGACCTATATGGAGATGTACGCCGCTGATTGGTTCGCCGGATGGAGCGCTCTTGCGGCTGTGCGCACGCCCGTCATCGCGGCGGTCGCAGGATACGCCCTCGGGGGCGGTTGCGAGCTGGCGATGCTCTGCGACTTCATTCTCGCCGCCGACACGGCGAAGTTCGGCCAGCCGGAGATCACACTCGGTGTCGTGCCCGGCATGGGCGGGTCGCAGCGGCTCACCCGCGCCATCGGCAAGGCGAAAGCCATGGAGATGATTCTGACCGGGCGAACGATGGGGGCCGAGGAGGCCGAGCGCTCCGGCCTCGTCGCCCGCGTGGTTGCGGCTGCAGACCTTCTCGACGACGCGCTGGCGACGGCGACGGCGATTGCCTCCCGGTCGTTGCCGATCGCGATGTTGGCCAAGGAAGCTGTGAACGTCGCTTTCGAGACGTCCCTGGCGGAGGGTATCCGTCTCGAACGCCGTTTGTTCCATTCGACCTTCGCCACCGACGACCAGAAAGAGGGCATGGCGGCCTTCGTCGAAAAGCGCCAGCCCACCTTCACCGGGCACTGACCGCCGAGCGTCGACCCGGTCGGTCGAGGTGCGATCGAACCTGTGGACGTGCCGCCGGTCACGCCCGCTCAGACTGGGTCGGCGACCCTAATGCCGTGCACGAGCAGGGTCGCCAGCTCGTCGTAGGACTGTGCCGGCGTGAGCTGCGTGCCCTCCGACATCCCCCCTTGCTGGATACGCACCATGACCGCCGAGACGGCTTCCGCGATGAAGGCCGCTGGAACCTCTCGAAACGCCCCCTCTTGCACTCCTGCACTGATGAGTTCGTGCACACGCGCCGCAGCGAAGTGGGTGTTGCGTTCGTAAATCGCGTTGGCTGGCGGGAAGGTCGCCACATCGTCCATGAAGGCAACGGATGCCGGCCGCAGCTCGTCTCCCACCGCTCTCAGATACGCGGCGATGCGGTCCGTCGGATCATCTGATCCGGCGAGTTTGCGTTCCACCCGTTCCGCAGCGTTCTTGAAGAAGTAGACCACGGCCTTCTGGACAAGTTGCTCGCGGCTGCTCGCCAGCGAGTAAATAGTGGACTTGGAGCAGTGCAGGCGTTGCGCCGCCGCCGCCAGGGTGATGTCGGCGAAGCCCTCGCGAAGGAACAGCTCGACCAATTGACCGAAGAGCTCGTCCTGACGGGCTGACCACCGAGGATTCGGAGGGCGGCGGCTTGCCGGAATGGACATGGTCGACCTCTCTCACCGATACGCTTGGTGTACGCTCGTACACATAATCGTACTCGAGTTCAGGCTTGAGACGTGCACCGACAACCCGCTCGAGGTAGACAATGACGTTTGATCCCCCCGCAACGCCCGGAACTCAACAGCCACCGCCCTATCCCAGCGCGGATCTCCTTTTCGTGACCGACCTGCTCACTGACAGGGAACAGGAGCGCCTCGACGCTGCCCGTTTGTTCTTCCAGACCGAGGTGCGCCCGCTGGCCGTGGACTTCTGGAACCGCGCGGAGTTCCCCTATGAACTCCTGCCCAAGCTCGCCGCGCAGAACATCAGCGGGATAGGACCTGAACGGACCAGCCCGCTGCTCAGCGGGCTGCTGCAGATGGAGCTCACCCGCGCCGACACATCCGTAGCCACATTCTTCGGTGTGCACCACGAGTTGTTTGCGGCCGCGATCGAACAGCTCGGGTCCGAGGAACAGCGAGTCCGATTGCTCCCTGATCTCCTCGCCCTGACGAAGATCGGTGCCTTCGCTCTGACCGAGCCCGAGCACGGGTCGGATATCTCCCGACTGATGGAGACGACGGCCACCCTGGACGGTGCGGAATGGGTGCTCAACGGTCACAAACGATGGATCGGAAACGCCGCGATGGCGGACTACGTCCTGGTCTGGGCGCGGGACACCGACGATCGCCAGATCAAGGGTTTCATCGTGGAGAAGGAGCGCGCAGGTTTCAGCACTGCCACTATCGAAAATAAGATCTCAGTGCGCATCGTGCAGAACGCCAACGTGACGCTGGAGAACGTGCGGATTCCGGTCACCAACCGGCTCCCCGGAACGGCGACTTTTCGGGATACGAACGTACTGCTGCGCAACTCACGCGTGTGGGTGTCCTGGCAAGCTGTCGGCCAGCAGTTCGCCGCCTTCGATGTGGCCCGAGCCTATGCCCTGGAACGCCACCAGTTCGGCCGGCCCATCGCATCCTTCCAGCTGATTCAGGAACAGCTCTCCCGGATGATCGGCAATGCCACACTGTGTCTCACCTTGATGGTCCAGCTCGCACGACTACAGGAAACCGACCGCCTGACCATGGACCAGGCCGCCTTGGCGAAATCGACGTGCACAACGCGGATGCGGGAGACGGTGGCTCTCGGCCGCGGAATCCTGGGCGGAAACGGCATCAGCACCGACTACGAGATGGCGAAGATATTCGCCGATGCTGAGGCCATCTATTCCTACGAAGGCAGCTACGAGGTCAATGCGCTTCTGGTCGGTCGTGCCGTCACGGGCATCTCCGCCTTCGTTTGACGCAGGTCCCGACCCCGAACACGGACTGGTGCACGAGAGACGTGCAGTCATACGCTCAGGGACATGAGGCGCCGATGACACGTAAGCAAACCATGCTCGGTGGCACGTCGAATGCAGATTTCGCGCAGATCGGCATCGCCCGGGACCGCATCGAGCCGTGGGAAGACGGGGCTCGCACCGATGGCCGCCCGGGAACCTATGAATGGTGGTACGTCGACGCTGTGCTCGACGATGGATCAACACTTGTTGTCGGCTTCTACAACAAGGAGTACTCGAACACGGGCGGCACCCTGTCTCCGTGGATCCGAATCAACCTCGACATGGCCGATGGCCGCCGCATCGACAAGATCGCCGCGTTCGCCCCCTCCGAGTACTCGGCCGCGATCGATCACGCGGACGTTCGCATCGGTGGCAACCACTTCAGCGGCGACCTGCACACGTATTACCTGCACGTGATGATCGACGATGTCGAGGTAGATCTGACGCTGGTGGGCCACGTTCCACCGTGGCGACCTGAAACGGGGCATCTGTATTTCGGAGAGGATCGCGCGAGGGAGTTCGCCTGGCTGCCGGCCGTCCCCCAGGGCTCGGCGACGGTGACGTACCGGATCGGCGATGAAACGCACAACACCTCCGGCATCGGCTACCACGACCACAACTGGGGAAACATCGGCCTCGATAAGGTCATCCATCATTGGTACTGGGCTCGGGGCCAAGCCGGGCCCTACTCCGTGATCGCCTCCAACATCACCAGCCACCAACGGTACGACTACGCGTCGACTCCCGTCTTCATGCTCGCCCGCGACGGCGAGATCATGGCCGGCGACTCTTCTCGAACACACTTCGAGGCATCGGAGGAATACCTCGACGAAGCCACCGGAAAACCTGTATTCGCGAGCACCTGCTACACCTACGATGCCGGCGGTGAAAGCTATGTGGTCACATTCACCCGTCAGCGCGATCTGTCCCGCGACTTTCTCATCGACACGCTCAGCGGCGTCAAGAAGTTCGCGGCGCGATTGCTGCGCTTCGACGGTGCGTACCTGCGCTTTGCGGGTGAGATGACTGTGCAGTACCACCGCGATGGCGCGATGGTCGAGGAATTCAGCAGCGAGGCGATGTGGGAGCTGATGTATCTCGGTCGCACCCGACGATGAGCCGGGTTCGCGTCGAATCAGTGCTCGCATCACAAGCCCCTGTCTGTAATGCCGAGCCGAGCGTACTCTGAGCTCATGACTGAGCCGGCGGCCGCGCAGAACCGACGAAATGACATCGCGGCGATGCCGCTCCGGCTCCCCCGGTATCTCAGTGACTGGGTCGGCGCCCAGCGATGGTTCTCCAGCACCAACCGCTCGCCGCATCTTCAGAATGTCGGAACATGGGAGCTTCCCACCACGCTTCCCGCACTGGGAATCACCGTGATCTTCGTCCGAGACGCCGACGACACCGGTGCAGACCGGAAGACCTTTCAGGTGCCGTTGACATACCGAAGTGAGGCGGTGCCGGGCATGGCGAATGCCCTCATCGCCACGACGGAGGAGGGAGACGGCGGGACTCGGTATATCTACGATGCGCCACACGATCCGGCATTTTCCGGGGCACTTCTGCGCTTCATCCTGGAGCGCGAGGCCTACCCGAACGTCGTCGACACGGCGGCACACACCCTTGCGCGCGGAGTGATTGTTCCGAGCCGCGCGTCCTTCCCCACCGCACCTACAGTCGCCTCGAGTCGAGTGCTTCAGTCAGAGCAATCGAATACCTCCATCGTTTTCGACCTGAGGGATGACAATGACCGCCCCCTGCGCCCGGTCATTTGCAAGATCTTCCGAACCCTTCACGCCGGTGCCAACCCCGATGTAACCGTGCAATCTGCGCTTGCCCGCACCGGGTCGCGCTGCATCCCCGAACCCGTGGGCTGCATCGAAGGTGAATGGAGTGACTCTCAGGAACAGTCCGGCCGGGCCACCGGCCATCTGGTCTTCGCCCAGGAGTTCCTTCACGGTGCCCAGGATGGCTGGCAGGAGGCGTTGCTGTCCGCTCAGACCGGCGGGGATTTCGGCCCCGCAGCACGACGGCTGGGCGAAACGACGGCCGTTTTGCACACCGATCTCGCTCGGGTCGAGCCCCCGCAGTTGCCCACGCCGCGCACCATGGCCCAGATAGTGAGCGGCCTGCTGGATCGATTCCGAGAAGCTGCTCGGGAGGTTCCGGAACTGGCAGAGCTTCGCGACGACGTTGAGAGCATCTACGCGCGTGCACTGGCCACCCCCTGGCCACCGCTGCAGCGCGTCCATGGTGACTTCCACCTTGGCCAGGTTCTGGATGCACCCGGTCGGGGCTGGATGGTGCTTGACTTCGAAGGCGAACCACTGCGCGCGCTGCACGAGCGAACTCTCCCGGACGTCCCACTGCGCGACGTTGCGGGCATGCTGCGTTCCTTTGATTATGCAGCAGCAACCGTCAACCAGGCACACCGCGAGGTCAATCCGGCCGTCGCCGGCGAGTGGGCAGATCGATGTCGCCGAGCATTCCTGGACGGATACGAACGGCGTTCAGGCCTGCGGGTCAGCGACGATGATCCCCTTCTCGTGGCCTTCGAACTGGACAAGGCCGTGTACGAAACGGTCTATGAAACCCGACACCGGCCGGACTGGCTCGCGCTGCCGCTCCGCGCCGTTCGCCGGATCATCAGTGCCGATTCCCGCAGCCGCAACGACCGCGACTAACCCGTCATTGTCGGGCTGGGCTCAATTCCGCCGTGGATCCCGTCGTCCTTTGAGCGCACAGACCAAGATTCAGGATCCTGTCGTTGACGGGAGAAGGCCTGGGCGCGACAATCAGTGGGTGAGCATGGACGATGAAGTTCGAGCACTGACAAAGGCAATTGATCGCTTGGTCGGGCTATACCCGGAGTTACCTCGATCGAGCATAGAAACCGCCGTGCATGAGGAACACCGGGCGATGGATGGCCGGCCCGTCAGGGCTTATGTGCCTATTCTCGTGGAGCGCAATGCGAAGGCGCGGTTGAATGCCCGTACTCGGGTCAGCCGTTGTGACGGCGCCGGAAGAGACCATGGCCACGACCGGGTTGAGTCACCGCCGCGCCGTGATGCGGAACCCATCTCCTACTTGGATTGACGTCGTCGGTCCGACACTGATAGACGTCCCGGTGCAGCTTCGAAGGTCCGATCCCCGGCAGGAACGCCCTTGGTGGGGAGCTCCACCAGCGCGGAACTCCCCACACGGGGTAGCTGGGGAATGCTCTCAGTGCGTGTCGGTCTGGGCCGCGGCGGCCGCGAGCTCCGCGTTCAACTCACCCGAATCGACCGTGATCTCCTTCTCGGTGCGCTTCTCGGCTCGCAGTCCGGCCTTCTCCAATTCCCCGGCGAGTTTGTCGCGTCCGATCACGATGAGAGCGGCCTGGCCGGCGTCGAGCACCTCACCGAGGTCTTTCAGGTCTGACCGTGACAAGGCTCGTGAGAAGTGGCCGATGACTCCGCCGGTCACTCCGCCCGCCGCCGCCATCCCAATGATGGACGGCGGGAAGAGGATACCGACGACCGCGCCGGCAGCAACGCCCGTCCAGGCCGAATGGCGGCTTCCCGAACGCTTCAACGAGATCGCGCCGTCGGCGTCTTTGATCGCAACGCCGGCGTCGTAGGTGCCGATGATTTTCGCCGTGTGCAAACCGTGGACGACCTCGAGATCGTCGAAAGCCACGTCGGGATCGTTGTAGACACCGAGAAAAAGAAAAACGGGTTCTTTGGACATGTGCATAACCTCCAGTGAGTGTGGGACGTTCCGTGCGTGTGTCCTGAGTGATTCAGGACAGCATCTTTGCTTTCGCTGCCGCGAATTCCTCATCCGACAGCACACCGGCGGTGTGCAGGCCGGAGAGTTGCTCGAGCTGTTGGATCAGGTCAGGGGAAGCCGTCGCAGTCCCTTCCGGAGCCGAAACCACGTCTTGCGGCGGCGGGACCTCGTTCGGAACCGTGCCGGCTTGCGCAGCCGCCTCTTGGTTCTTGCGCTGTTGATGACCCACCACGGCACTGGCCGTGCCGGCAACGACGGCTGTCCGAGCAGCGACCCCGATGAGGCCAGGACGCCCCATTCGACGAATTGGCATGTGCATTCCTTTCTTTCCATACGGCAACGATCGGGATAGCGAGCCCGCGCTAGTCCGTGTCCGTGTCGGTGTCGGTTATCCGTCCGATCAGGACGGTGTTGACGACAACAGCCGGGATGCGCACAGTGTCGAGCACTTCCCCGCCGGATTTGAAGAGAGCCTGCGCGAATTCCTTCGCCCAGGTCAGCTCGACGGCCAGGATCGCCGCCGATGTTCCAGGGGCAATCGACGCGGACAGGGCTTCAACGTCTTCGTGCCCGGTCAAGCCTCGCTCCAGCAGACCCAGACCGGTCAACTCCGCGTTGTTGAAGTCATCGAGTTCATCGATTTCCACGACCCGGAGGTCACCGTTCAGGCTCTTGCTCACGAAGACCATGTCGAGCAGGTTGATGGTGTGGTTGTCAACAAGGTCGGCGAGGGCCTCCCCCACTTCCGGACCGGGCCTGTCTCCATCGAAACCGATCAAGATCAGATCGACCGGACCGTAGTCAAAATCCTTCACTGCTGTCACCTTCCCGCCTCCTGTCGGCAAACGTTACGGCCGGATCATAGCGCGGCTCCGAGATTCTAGAAAGGGCGCGATCGGCGTCCCCCGACAGCACGACTCACTCGAAGCAGAAGTGCTATCGTCAGCGCGAATCGTGCGGATGACCGTCGAGGACCTGAATGAGCTCGCCCTGGAGGAACTGACCTTGTGACGTTCGAAGAAGTCATCTCCGTTGTGGTGAGATTCGTTGAGGGCGCCGGAGCCGCCATTATGGTGATCGGCGGTGCTGCCGCCGTGATCTCGGCAGCCCCTAGCCTGCTCCGGACATCCACGAGGCAGCACAGCTACACCGACTTACGGGCCAACCTGGGCCGGTCGATTCTGCTCGGGCTTGAGGTGCTTATCGTGGCCGATATCATCCGAACGATTCTCGTGAACCCGACGCCCGAGAGCGTCCTTGTCCTCGGGACCATCGTCGTGATCCGCATCCTGTTGAGCTTTTCCCTCGAAGTGGAAATGGATGGTGTTTGGCCCTGGAGTCGGTGGAGGCTGGGCCAAGCCCCCACGCCACCCCCGCCCCGGGCCGGACGCTGATTCTTCCCCGTATGACGTCGACTTCCACTCAGGTGAGCCGCAAGGCTGCCACCGCGGCCCGATTGCTCTCAAAAACGGTCACGTGCTCGAGCAGCCCGTAATGGTCCAGCACGAGCCGCAAATCGGAGCGCAGCCGGCTGAAAGACACCGTCACATTCCGTTGGGTCAACCAGACGATTATGGCGGCGAAAGCTTCGGCGCCGGTCACATCCACATCCGTGACCGCTTCCAGATCGATCACAAGGCTGAGGTGTTCCCCAGCCGGGACAGAAGCGGCCCGCACTGCCTTTCGGATCGTCTCGGTGAAGACCGGCGCATTCGCGAAGAACAGCGGAGCGGCGAATCGAAAGACGATCACCCCAGGCGCGGTCATCACGATGACCGGTTCGGCAGGGAGCAAGGAATGGCTAGGGGCTTCCTCGGCACCCAGCACATCAATTGCGGGAGCCGCCGCTCGGCGCGCAAGATTGATCAGCGCAAGCACGAAGGCCAACCCGATTCCGGCGATGGGACCGATCAGGATCGCGCCCAGGAAGCACACGGCCGCCACCGCGAACTCGAACTTCTGCAGTCGCCACAGCGACCTGAAATCGGCAAGGCCCAACAACGGAACCACGGCCACCGCCACGATCGCGCCGATCGCCGCCGACGGAATATGAGCGAGCAGACTGGTGCCGAAGACAACCAGCAACAGCGTGCACACCGCCGCAACAATGCTGGGCAGCTGCGTGCGCGACCCGGTCTGGTCCACTGCCGCCGTTCGCGACGTCGAAGAGCCGATGGCAAATCCCCCCGTAGCGCCGGAGAAGATATTCGCGAGCCCCAGCGCAAGGAGGTCGCGATTGGGATCGGTCCGGTATCCGTTCTTTTCGGCATATCGGCGCACGACCAGGAGTCCCTCTGCCATGGCCACCATGGTGAGGGCGAGCGCAGACGGCACGAGCATTAACCAAGTACGCCAGTCAAGCATGGGCCAACCGAGTTTCGGCGGTCCGGCGTCAACGCCACCGAGAACGGAGACGCCCGCCGACTGGAGGTCGGTCGTCGCCACCAAGACCGTTGAACCAAGCAGCACGATCAGTGCCCATGGCACACCCGGCGCGAAGCGTCGTCCCACGACGAGCACACCGACGGATACGGCGGAAATCGCCATTGCCCACACATTCGCCGCCGGCAGGCCAGCCATCAGATCACCGACTTTGGCGGAGAATTCAGCCCCGCTGTCTATTTTGATCCCGAGCATCTTGGCGACCTGGCTGACAAGAATATCGAGGGCGAGCCCGCCGACGAAGCCGACCAGGATCGGCTTCGACAGGAAATTGGCCAGGAAACCGAGCCGGAACACGGCACACAGCAGGAAGACCACGCCGCACACGATGGCCTGCGCGAGGGCGAGAGTCAGGTAGTCCGCGCTGCCGGCAAGAGCGAGACCGCCGATCGACGACGCGACCAGGGCCGATGCCGCCGCATCCGGCGCCGCAACGAGCTGTCGGGACGAAACGACAAAAGCGTAGACGATCGCCGGCACGATCATCGCGTACAGCCCGGCCGTCGGCGGCAGGCCGGCGATCTGGGCGTACCCAATGTTCAGCGGTACCGCGATGGCGAGCAGGGTGATCCCGGACAGCACCTCGCGACCGGCATTTCGCACGCTCAAACCGGGGAGTACCCTCATCTTCACCAACAGATGCCTCGCTCTCGGCCTCGGAAAACTCAGAGTGACGTGAGTATGCCACTGCCCGCCCGGCTAGGGGCACATCGAAACCTCGGCGCCGTCGGTACTACTGCACGCATGAATCGCCACTGATCAGGAAGGTTTGCACCGTGAGAAGACGAATCGTCCCATCACCGAAGCCAGCCCCGGGGACCTCTGCCCACAGATCGCCCGAATCACGTCCCCGGGAACATCCGGAACCAGATCGAGGAACCGCCCGAGACCTGCCGAAGTATCCCCGCGCGGCGGTCATCCTGGTGACGGCCGCGGCGTTCGTCGTGACGGCGGCGGGAATCAGCGGCATCCGTTGGATCATCGCTCCATTCCTGCTGGCGCTCGTCCTCACGATCTGCGCGCACCCGGTCAGACGCGGCTTGGAGAAACGCGGCGTGCCCCACGGGCTGGCCACCGGCACGGTGATCCTCGTGGTCTTCGGGCTGCTCGCCGGTTTCGTGCTTGTGCTCGGCATCGCTTTCTCACAGTTCATTGCCATGCTGCCGGAATACGCGAGCGAGCTGTCGAAGATCGGAACGTCCCTGGCGAACTGGCTCGCCGGATTCGGGGTCGACCAGGCGCAGATCCAGGCAGTATCGGCGAGCTTCAACCCCAGCAACATCGCCGGTTTCTTCTCTGGAGCGCTCGGCACGGTTTCCACCGTCGTGGGCGCCCTGGTCATCGTTCTGACCATGCTCATCCTGATGTCGGCGGATGCCGTGTATGTTCCCACGATTCTTCGACAACTGGGCGAGGAGCGGCCTGACCTCGCGGTGGCCATCGGCGTCTACTCCATCAATGTGCGTCAGTACATGGTCGTCACTGCAGGACTCGGGGCCCTCCAGGGCGTGCTCAGCGGCCTGGCCCTCGCGATCATGCAGGTTCCAGCGGCCATCCTCTGGGGCCTGCTCGTCTTCATCTGCAGTTTCATCCCGAATGTCGGATACTTCTTCGCCCTGGTACCGCCGGCTTTTTTCGGCTTGCTGGTCGGCGGCGTGCCCACCATGATCTCCGTGATCGTGGTCTACGGAATCATCAATGCGGTGGTCCAGTCGGTCATCCAACCCCGTGTCGTGGGTAATGCTGTGTCGCTCAGCCAGACACTCACCTTCTTCTCCGTGCTCTTCTGGGCCGCCGTCATCGGACCGATCGGCGCAATCGTGGCCATCCCGCTCACCCTGCTGGCACGTGCGGTATTGATCGACGCCCATCCCCCCGCGCACTGGTGGAGGCCCGCCGTCGGCGCCACAGCGCAGACCCGGGAGATTCTGAAGGCCGCTGACCTCACGGCCCGGCAGGAGCGCACCGACAAGCGCATTCTCCGCCATGACGCCGGGCCGCGGAGGGGGCCGACGACCTGATGCGGATCATTATTCGCGGCGGGCAGGGCACATGAGATCCGGAACAGGGCTATGGTGCCAGCTTGTCAACCGAGCAAGGTCGCGCGTGTGCGAAAAAGGAGAACTCCTGTGAAAACCGAGCCGTCCGGCATCCGCCGCATTCTGACACTCGTCAGCACCTTTGTCCTGGTTCTGAGCTTCGCGGTGGCCGGACTACCGGAACGGGCATCGGCGGCGACCCTCACGCTGCCGGATCTGAAGATCTTGGTTCCTCCCAACCTGATCTCCATCGGGCTCGACCAAGCGTCGGGTCACCCCATGCTGCGCTACACGCACATCACGTGGGATGCCGGAACCGGGCCTTTCGAGATCGACCCGACCTACAACTCAGCCACCGGGATCGCCACCTTCACGCAGGCGCTCTACAACAGCCCCAGCGCAGGCGTGTGGGCGTTGGATCATTCGGTTCCCGTGCCGGCCATCGGGGTCTTCCAGCAGCCCGCCGATTACCAGTTTCCGCTGACCCGATTCACCCTGCAGAACCGCAACGCAGACGGCACCCTCGGCGCTGTCGTGGCGACCAGCCCCAAAGTGGAATACTGCATGACCGGTAACAACCGGGTGGGCAGCGTTGCCAACACCCCGAACCAGACTTCCCCCCCTGCCAGCAACTGTGGCGATCCGACCAAGCCCCTCGGCTGGTCGGTCGGCTGGGGCGACCAATACGATCAGACCGACGCGGGTCAGCCCATCGACCTGTTCGGGGTGCCGAACGGAACCTACATCCTGCGCTCGATCGCTGATCCCCAGCATGTGGTGGTGGAAAGCGATGTCACCAACAACGTCACAGACACGACACTTCAGATCAGCGGCACATCCGTCAGTGTCGTCTCACAAAGCAACCCGACGGTGAACCCTCCCAGCGTCAGCGTGACGAGCCCGCCGGCCGGTGGCAGCGTCTCGGGAACGGTGAACGTTACGACTACGGCTTCAGCGACATCGCCCGCCACCATCAGCTCGGTGCAGTTCCTCCTCGACGGCCAGTCCCTCGGCAGCCCCGTGACCACAAGCCCCTACAACTATTCGTGGGCCGTGGGCACAACGCCCATCGGCAGTCATACGCTGTCGGCGCGAACGACGGACTCCCTCGGAAACATGTCGACTGCATCGCCTGTGCCGATCACCGTTCAGGGCACGACTGGCTCCGGGCTGGCCGTCGACCGCTCTGTGAACGCCACCGGCCGTGGCAGCGTTTCGTCGCCGGCGTTCTCCACCGCGGTCGCAGGCGAAGTCTTGTTGGCCGAAGTGGCATCCGACGGCGCCCGCACCGCTGGCCAATCCGTGACCGTTTCGGGTGGCGGACTAGCTTGGTCTCTGGTCAAACGAACAAACTCACAAGCCGGTGATGCCGAGATCTGGACGGCGACGGCCGCCTCGACGTTGTCGAACGTCACGGTCACATCCACACCGGCTCAAGGCGGCTATGACCAACAGCTAAGTGTGCAGGCGTTCAGGAATGCCGCCGGCGTCGGCGCTTCGGCGAGCGCGAGCGCAGCAACCGGTGGCCCCGCGGTGACCCTGGTGTCCCAGGCCGCCGGGTCATTCGCCTACGCCGTCGGCGAGGACTGGGACTCGGCGACGCCCCGCACTTTGGGCCCGAACCAGACGATGGTCAACCAGTGGGTGGACACAGCCGTCGGTGACACGGCCTGGGTGCAGGCCACAGCGTCCGTCACGTCGGCTGCCGGGCAGAGCATCACCCTGAACGACACCCAGCCCACGACCGACCGCTGGAACTTCACTGCCGTCGAGGTACGCCCGTCCGGGATCGTGTCCCCGCCCCCGCCGGACACCACTCCGCCCACGGTGGCCGTGACCAATCCCACCGCCGGACAGACCGTTTCCGGCACGATTCCGGTGGCTGCTAACGCGAGCGACAACGTCGCCGTCGTCTCCGTGCAGTTCCTGCTGGACGGGACTGTGCTCGGAAGCGCCGCCACGGTAGCTCCGTACGCGACGACCTGGGACACGACCACAGCCACCGCCGGCACTCATTCGCTCTCCGCCCGGGCCGTGGACTCCAGCGGCAATGTCGCAACGGCGAGCGCTGTCACCGTGACAGTGCAAAACCCTGCGCCGCCGATGACCTGCTTCGTCCTGCAGGCGCAGAGCACCGTCCGGGGAAAGGGAACGGTGACCACCCCCACGTTCCAGACGGCGATGGCCGGTGAGGTCCTGCTGGCCTTCGTGTCGATGGACGGCCCTGCCGGCGGCGGACGGCAGTCCGCGACTGTCAGCGGCTCCGGTCTGAGCTGGAGCCTCGTGGGTCGTTCCAACGCCCAATCCGGAGACGTTGAGGTGTGGCAAGCACTGGCCCCGACAATTCTCATCGGTGCAAGTGTGCAATCCGTCCCGTTGGTGGGCGGATACCCGCAGGATCTGACCGTGGTGGCCTTCGAAGGTGCGCTGGGAGCCGGTGCCGTGGTGAGCGCATCGGCAACAACGGGTGCGCCGACTCTCAACGTCACCACGACCGGTCTCGCCTCCCTGGTGTTCGCGGTCGGACACGACTGGGACCGGGCGGTGGCCCGCACCCTCCCCACCGGACTCGTGATGCTCGACCAGTTCGTGAACACCACGGTCGGTGACACCTCGTGGACGGAATACACGAATCAAACCACCGGTCCCTCGGGCACTCGGGTGCAGATCGGAGCCACTGCGCCCACCACGGACCAGTGGAACCTGCTCGGCGTCGAGCTGCTGAACAGTGGCCAGTGAAAGCGAAAGTGACCGATGGTGCACCAGGCTGACGTGAACGGGGCGGGGAACCTGAGGTCGATCGTGACCCTCACGGTGAACCCCGCCCTGGACGTGAGCACATCCACTGAACGCGTGCTCAGCGGACACAAAATGCGTTGCGCGGCCACTCGTCTAGACCCTGGCGGCGGTGGGATCAACGTGGCGCGCGTCATCCAACGCTTAGGGGGCCGGACCCTCTCCATCTACGCGGCCGGAGGCCCGACGGGCAAGGCCTACCGCCAGCTGATCGAAGCCGCGCACATCCCCGCCCTGGTCGTTCCGATTCTGGGCAGCACCCGGGAGAGTTTCACGGTGGATGAGACATCCACGGGAAAGCAGTTTCGGTTCGTGTTGCAGGGACCGGAGCTTCGAGAGGACGAATGGCGCGCCTGCCTCGAACTTCTCTCGGAAACCATCGTTCCCGGTGGATTCCTCGTGGCCAGCGGCAGTCTGCCCCCCGGGGTCCCCACCGACTTCTATGCCCGGGTCGCGCGGATAGCCCGCTCGCGCTCGGTGCAGTGCGCCGTGGATGCCGGTGGTTCGGCGTTGGCGGAGGCGCTCACAGAGGGGGTGTTTCTGGTCAAACCCAGCCGCCACGAGCTTGAGGAATACCTCGGTGCGCGCCTGGACAGCGAACAGAGTCAGCTTGACGCGATATCCCGTCTCGTGTCCCAGGGAGGCGCGGAGTATGTCGCGCTGACACTGGGTGCCTCGGGCGCGGTGCTTGCGTCGGCTGCCGGGATCATCAGGATCCCGGCGCCCGATGTCACCGTGCAGAGCACGGTCGGGGCAGGTGACAGCTTTCTGGGCGCCCTCGTGCTGCGCCTTGCTCAGGGGCACCCTATGGATCACGCCTTCCGGGCCGGAGTAGCGGCAGGAAGCGCCACTGCGATGACCCCGGCTACCGAGCTCTGCGCCCGAGAGGACGTCGAAAGGTTGGAGGCCGAACTTGCTTCGCGGTGAAGCTGAATCGGATCAGGATCAGGATCAGGGGCAGATTCAGGAGCGCGCAGTATCCTTGTTGCATGACTCCCCCACCTGCACGGCAGCGCCGCACCGAGCCCGGTCCCGGTCAGGAATCGGTCTGGGACTATCCGCGACCACCACGGGTCGAACGCATGAGCCAGCGGGTCACCATCGACATGGACGGCCGCCGAGTAGCTGAAACCGCTGATGTCGTGCGCGTTCTCGAAACGAGCCATCCGCCGGTGTATTACCTGCCGCGGAGCGCTTTCGCCGAAGGCGTGCTGAAAGCGGCGCCAGGGCAAACCTACTGCGAGTTCAAAGGTGAGGCGCACTATCTCTCGGTGGGAAGCGCCCGCGGCGCCGCGTGGTTTTATCCCTCACCGACACCCGGCTATGAGGAACTCACCGACCGCATTGCGGTCTACCCGGGTGCCATGGATTCCTGCACGGTGGACGGAGAGCCTGTCACCGCGCAGGAGGGTGATTTCTACGGCGGGTGGATCACCTCGCGCATCGTCGGACCTTTCAAAGGTGCTCCCGGTACCTGGGGCTGGTGAATCGCCAACCCCGGGCACCGGGTACGAGCAGCGCCGCGAACTAGTCCGTGTCGGTGTTTTGCGTTGCGCTCGTTTCGGCGGTACTCGACTCGACCTCTCCCTGCCGGAGCAGAGCCGCCGTGGGGAACGGCATCCAGTTGACGTTGATTTGTCGCGGATAACCAGCGTCCACGTTCCACCCGTTCACCGGGTCGACGCGGATATATCCGGTGGCCTTGAAGAAGTAGATCTTCTGGTTCGGGTCACCCCAGACCGCTGCATCCACCCCGCCTGCATATGACGCCGGGAACCCCGGCCAGTTCCCTGCGATCGGCTTGGGATAACCGGGCTCGACCGCCCAGCCGTTGGCCGGGTCAACGCGCACATACTGGTTACCCTTGAAGAAATAGATCTTCGACGTCGTCTGACTCCACAGTGCCGCGTCGACACCGGCGGCAAAACCAGCCGGCAAGCCCGGCCAGTTTCCGGCGATGGGCTTGGGATAGCCGGGCTCGACCGCCCAGCCGTTGGCCGGGTCAACGCGCACATACTGGCTTCCCTTGAAGAAGTACACCTTCTTCGTTGGGCCGCTCCAGAGGGCGGCGTCAACGCCGGAAGCGAACGCCGCCGGGAACCCCGGCCAGTTTCCTGCGATGAGTTTCGGATAGCCGGCATCCATCGTGTAACCCGTGTAGCGCACGTAGTACTCTCCCGAGAACAGGTACAACCTGTTGTTGGCGAAGACGTGCACGCCGGTATCGATATTGGAGAGGAAGGCCTTCCATCCGATTGACGCCTGAGTGAACGGGCAGAGCGTATTGACATTGTTGATCATCAGGCACGCCGCCGGGTTGACCGCACAGAGCTGGCAGTTGCCGTTCACCTCGGTGAAGAAGCCCGTGTGCGAGTCGGTGCAGGAGCAATTCGAAGCCATGTACTCATCGAAGGCTCCGAAAATATGCCCGGTCTCGTGGGCGTACACCCGATCGATCGACGTCCAGTTCAGAAAGGATGGGCTCTGGGTGCGCATCACCACCTTGAGCGAGTTCATTCCGTTAGCGTAAGCAAACCACGCCGTGGGCATCTTGGTGAAGAATCCCACATAGCCGTATTGCGAACCGGTGGAGGATTGCAGCGACTGCACCAGCTGGGTGTATCCCGGGTCGCCGGCTGGGAACCCCAGCTGCACCAGCGCAGGATCGCGCCATTTGTCTTCCGCGTCCCACCCGAGACCGACAGGCTTGGGATACCCCGGGTCAACGTTCCAGCCGTTGCCAGGATCGACACGAATGTAGTCGTTGTAGAAGCGATTGGCCTTGAAGAAATAGATCTTGCCCGTCGTGCCGCTCCATAGCGCTCCGTCAACGCCCTTGGCGAAGTCGTCGGTGAATCCAGGCCAATTGTCCTTGATCGGCTTGGGATACCCGGGGTCGACGAGCCAACCGTTGTTCGGGTCGACCCGGATGTACCGGTCGCCCTTGAAGAAGTAGATCTTCTGGGTGGTGCCACTCCACAGCGCGGCGTCTACCCCGGCCGCGAAGTCGGCCGGGAAGCCCGGCCAGTTGCCGGCGATCTGCTTGGGGTATCCGGGATCCACCTTCCAACCGTTGGCCGGATCAACCCGAATGTACTCGCTGCCCTTGAAGAAGTAGATCTGCTGCGTCGTTCCGCTCCACAGCGCCGCGTCGATGCCCTGGGCGAAATTGGCTGGGAATCCCGGCCAATTCCCGGCAATCGGCTTGGGGTAGCCGGGATCGGCATTCCACCCGTTGTTCGGATCCACTCGGATGTACTCGGCACCGTTGAAGAAGTAGATCTTCTGGTTCGTGCCGCTCCAGAGGGCATCACTGATGCTCCGGTAGAACGGCTCGGTGAGGCCCGGCCAGTTCGCACCCTGCCAGGCAGTGAACGTGGGCAGGTCCACGCTCAGGGAGGAGTAAACCCAATTGAGCTGCGCTCGGGGTTCGTCCCCCGAGAGGGCACCCAGTCCGCTCTGCACCTCGGCGAGGATGTGCGCTTTCTCGGCGTCGGAGATGGCGTATTGCCCCGGCCCGGCCACGAACACGATTCCCGCGGAGACTCGATTGATCATTCTTTCGTTAACCATTGGACTGTCCTCCCGGAATGCATGGAGCGGTGAACATGAGTTGTTCCTCCGGCGATTCGCCCGGAATCTGCCTCGTCTTCTCGTTCTGGTACGCCGCAGAATTCCTGATCCGGAATGCCTCGAGAAACAAGAGTTCACTCGTGTCCAGATCGGGGACCAACGCGGCGACATCCGTGTCCACAGGCAGCAGCTGCGCCTCCGGCAGGTCCGCCCGCAGGCGCGCCTGTTGCTCAGATGATGCCTCGACGATGACGATTCGCCCGCTGCTGTGGCGGAAGACAACCCCCGCGGCCCGAATCGAGTCGAGCGCCCTCGCAGTCGCGCTCCGGGCCCCGGGTACTGACGGTTTCGCCCCGACGTCGAGTATGAGTAGCTTTTCTGTGCTGGGCATATGAATACTCCTTCGCTGTTGTGCCGGCATTCAACCGCGGGGGGTGTTACCGCAGCGTTATCGATCAGGCACGGCACCCGGGAACGTCGCTAGCATGGACCATGGCTCTCAACGGCTACCCCGAGCTCGAAGATGTCGACCATCTGGGCACGGTGATCGGACACCCCACTGCCGATCGCATCATTGCAGTGAGCACCTCCGAAGTCTTCGATGACCGGTCACTCCTGCAGACCTTCTGGGGCAAGGACGCTACTGAGATCGACAGCGGCATCCAGGGGCACCTGTATACCCGTCCGCGGGACGTGCTCGTGCTGCGGCTGCCACGCACCGACGAAACAGCCCTTGCCCAGGTATTTACCGCCCTGAACAGGAATTCTGAGATCTGGCAGTCGCTGACCGGCTTGCAACTGGCCACGTCACGAAGTCGCCTGGTCTTTTCCCGGAGCGGCGCCACGAGGGCCGTACTGCCGCCCAACGCGTCGTGGCACACCGGAACGTTGTCCGATGCGGCCGCAGCCCAGTATCAGCAGGGCCGAGGCTCCGTGCTTGCCTTCGTCCTCAATCAGGCCACCCTGCAACGACTGGGCGTGATCGATGCCGACCTCAGCTCGCAGGCGGAGATGACGTCGCTGCTGATGGACAAGAACGCCACGATGGAGTTACTCCACGCCGGCCAGGTGCCGATCGCGCCGACCCGCCGCTACACGCCGCGAACCTGGTTCGAGCACGGGTGCCGCGATCTGCCGGACACCGGCCGCTATGTGTTCAAACCGGCCGGCGGCGCCGCAGGGATCGGCGTCTTCGCTCCCGGGCCGGATGGCGCCACGTCGGTTGCCGTGCGGGCGCACGTCCATGAGCTTTCTCAAACCGGGCACTTGCCGGAACGATTCCAGCTGCAGCAGTTCATCCCCGGTATCCCGCACGGAGTCTCGGCTCTGGTCCGCAGCGACGGTCCCGCAGAAATTCTTGAGATACACCGACAGGTGATCCGTGACGGACGGTGCATCGGGGTCCGCTGGACCCGAACCATTGAAGCCGCCCACCGTGAGGTTGCCGAAGACATCTATTCACGCATACGAGCCATGAACACCCTCCATCGGGCCGCATCCGGCTTGCTGTGCCTCGACCTGATCAACGGGCTCGTGATCGAGGCCAACCCGCGTTTGACGGCATCCGCCCCGATTGCACACCTGCTCTCACGCGAGAACCGGATCCAGTCGCACCGTGGCTCAGGATTCCGAATCACCCAGATCGACGTTGATTCCGCGGTACGCGTGCCGTTCGAGCGGATGCGGAACGGGACACTGGCCGGTTTGATCGATGACCTCCAGGCTGACTCAGGTGTCCTGGCCCTTCCGCAGGGGCTGAATCCGTTCGGACCGTCGAGGTTTGTGTTCGTGAATGACGATTCAACCGGCACGGCGCAAGCCGCATTCATCCGGGATTGTGAATCGTCACTGTAGCTCGGCGTTCGGACCACCACCCGGCGGGGCGCACCGGCCGGCGGATGAAGCACGGCCGCGTTCAGGTGCGTCGCCGCCACAGTGGATACAGTGGCAAATATGACGATCAAAGATGTGCCGCCACCCGCTCGATCCTTCCGCTGGTGGCTGAGCGAGGAAGAGGTCGGCCAAACCCTCGCCCACCATCGAGGCTGGCGACTCTCCGATGACGGCAGTGTTCTGGCGGGAAAACTCATCAAGAAGCGCATCGCCTCGTCCCTCGCGGAGCTCGGCGCTGCTGCCCTGGTCTCCGGCTGGGCTTTGCGCCCGGCGGCGCCCCGAAGCGACGGCAGCGGCCCCACACATGTGATGTGGGGTGTCTTCGACGCCCGATCGGAAACGGAGGTCGCCGCGCAGGTGAAGACCGCCATCACCGGCAGTGCGTGACGGGAACGTCTCGGCAGGAATCCATTCGGTGGTGGAACGGGTCCAGGATCCGCTCTCGATTCGAAAGCGAGAGCCCTCGCTGTGAACAAGTACGGTGGGTGAGTGGCCACTGACTCGAGGTATGCAGGCCCCGGCCCAGCCGACGCATCCGTGAACTGGGCCGGTCACGCGCACGGGACCGCCGAATACCGACGACTGCTCGGCGGACTGTTCTTCGCCGGGATCGCGACATTCGCTCAGCTGTACTCCCCGCAGGCCGTGCTGTCCTATATTGCGAGCGACCTCAGCATCTCAGCAGCGGATGCGTCCTTGCTCGTGTCGGCATCGACCATCGGACTCGCCGTCGGCGTCATCCCATGGTCGGTTCTGGCGGACCACGTCGGACGAGTGCGTGCCATGTCCTTCGCTGTGCTGGCCGCAACGGTCTTCGGCATCCTCGTGCCGTTCGCGCCGACCTTCCCGCTTCTGCTCACCGGACGCTTCCTTGAAGGCCTGATGCTCGGTGGCGTTCCGGCCATTGCCATCGCGTACCTGAGTGAAGAGATCAAGTCGCGTCACGCGGCGCGGGCAGCGGGCACCTATGTGGCGGGCACGTCCATCGGCGGTCTGCTGGGCCGCGTGATCGCCGGTCCGGTCGCGGAGCTGGCGAACTGGAGGGTCGGCGTGTTCACGGTGGCCGTGCTCTGCGCCATTGCCGCAGCGCTGTTCATCACCCTGATTCCGGCGCCCCGGGGCTTCATCCCCCATCGGGAGCGCGGCCCACGCATCGATCGGAGCCTGGTTGGTCTGCTTGCCGCCAACCTGCGCTCACCTCGCCTGCTGGCGCTTTATGCCCAGGGGTTCCTGCTGATGGGTGGCTTCGTCGCGCTCTACAACTACCTCGGCTTCCGGCTCGCGGAGGAACCGTTCCACCTGCCGCAGGCACTGATCAGCCTCGTCTTCGTCGCGTATCTTGCCGGTACTTGGTCTTCCGCGCAGGCGGGCGTTCTCGCTGCCCGGTTCGGTCGTTTTCCGGTGCTGCTGATCTCGGTGGCCACGATGGCCGGCGGTGTGCTGCTGACACTCACCGATCTGCTCGCACTCGTCCTCACCGGGGTGCTGTTCGCCACTGCCGGCTTCTTCGCAGCGCACGCTGTGGCGTCCGGCTGGACGGGCACGGAGGCCACGGTCGGCCGTGCGCAGGCCGCGTCCCTGTACAACCTCTCGTATTATGCCGGCTCGAGCCTGTTCGGCTGGCTGGGCGGCGTCTTCTTCGTCAGCGGGGGCTGGGGCGGGACGGCGGCAATGGTCGCCGGACTCACCGTTGCCGCCGGGTTGCTGGCCCTGTTCCTGCTCCCGACACGCGAAAAGCCTGCCGCTTCCGTCCCCACAGGGACGGATGCGGCAGGCTGACAGCGCCGAGGCCTGGGGCTACGGGATGTAGTTGAACTCGTCCGGGTTCGGTCCGGTACGCTCATCGCGGTTCAGCGCGGTGATGGCGACCACGTCGGCCGGTGTCAGGGCGAAGTCGAACAGGGCGAAGTTCTCATCGACGCGCGCGCGGGTGACCGACTTCGGGAAGACGATGTCACCACGCTGGAGGTGCCAACGCAATGTCACCTGCGCGGTGGTGCGGCCGACTCGCTCGGCGATAGCTGTGATGACCGGGTCGGCCAGCACATTGCCCTGTGCCAACGGCGACCAGGCCTCGGTTGCGATTCCATGCGCGGTGTTGAAGGCGCGCAGGTCATCCTGGGTCAGGTACGGGTGCACCTCGATCTGGTTCACTGCCGGAACTGTCTCGGTTTCGTCGAACAGTCGCTGCAAGTGCACTTGGTGGAAATTGGATACCCCGATAGTCGATACGCGACCGGTGCGGTGCATCTCTTCCATGGCCTTCCAGGTTTCCACGTAGTCGCCCACAGCGGGGAGCGGCCAATGGATCAGGAACAAGTCGAGGTATTCGAAGCCGAGCGCCTCCAGGGTGCGGTCGAACGCGGACAAGGCATCGGCGCGGGCGTGGAAGCCGTTGTTGAGCTTACTCGTCACGTAGACGTCGGAGCGGGCGAGGCCGGATTCCGCGATAGCTTCACCGACCTCCTTCTCGTTGCCGTACATCTCAGCGGTGTCGATGTGGCGGTAGCCGGCCTCCAGGGCTGCGAGCGTCGCGGCCTTGGCATGCTCCGGCGCGATTTGGTAGGTGCCGAACCCGAGCTGCGGGATTTCTGAGCCGTCGTTCAGGGCGAGGGTGGGTACTTCAGACATGACGTGGTACTCCTTGATTGTGGATGAAAAAGACGTGAGGCGTGACCTACGGGGTCACGATGATCTTGCCGCGGGTGTGCCCGAGCATGTTCAGCCGGTAGGCGTCCGCTGCCTCGGCGAGGGGGAAGGTGCGGGCCACTTCGACGGTGAATGCGCGCTCGTCGACCAAGTCGGCGAGTATCTGGAGGTCTGCCCCGGACGGGTCCACCCACATCCAGGTTCCGCCGTGCGCCTCGACGTCACCGTCGGCAACGGAGGCGTGCCGACCCGTTTCGGCCAGTACGGCCAGGGTGGTTTCGAGCACGCCGCCTACGAAGTCGGCCACCGCGTCCACGCCACCGGGGGCGAGGCTGAGCACGCGTTCGGTGAGGCCGTCGCCGTAGGTGACCGGCTCCGCCCCGAGGCCGCGGAGATAGTCATGGTTGGCTGCGGAAGCCGTGGCGATCACCCGGGCGCCGCGGGAGACCGCGATCTGGATTCCCAGTGACCCTACTCCCCCGGCCCCGCCGTGGATGAGGACGGTGTCTCCCGATGTGACGGCGAGGCGGTTGAGCACTTGGAAC
>Ga0209023_10000558_pt1 | contig 56060 bp, 54 predicted proteins | sample LakOneMetagenome_FD_187468 | JGI IMG/M metagenome (GOLD analysis project Ga0209023, IMG submission 187468) | Freshwater and sediment microbial communities from Lake Erie, Canada (SPAdes) (version 2) | ecosystem: Environmental > Aquatic > Freshwater > Lentic | place: Lake Erie, Canada... | reverse complement strand
CCTGCAGACGCATCCACGCCTCTGTGATGATACCGAGGGTTCCTTCCGAACCAATAAAGGCGCGGTCAGGATTCGGGCCGGCGCCGGATCCCGGCAAACGGCGGTTCTCAATGGTGCCGGTCGGCGTCACAACGCGCAGACTTTCCACCATATCGTCGATGTGCGTCAGGTGGGTCGCATAATGCCCGGAGGAGCGCGTGGCGATCCAACCGCCGAGGGTCGAAAACTCCCAAGATTGGGGAATATGGCGTAACGTGAACCCGTGCGGCTTCAACTGCGCCTCAAGCGACGGACCGAACGTGCCGCCTTGAATGCGAGCGGCGCGTGAAATCGGATCCACCTCAAGCACCTGGTTAAAATTCTCAAGGTCAATCGTCACGATTCCTTTGTAGCGACCGTCATCCGGCGGATTGATACCGCCTGTGACACTCGATCCGCCACCGAAAGGCACGGCCGCGTACCCATTTTCGCCGCACCAGTCGAGAACGGCCGCAATATCCTTTTCGTCGCGAGGATACGCCACGATGTCCGGCGGATTCGGATACTTGCGCTTGTAGATCATTGCCAGGTCGCGGAAGCTCTTGCCGTACGTGTGAGCAACGCGATCCCATTTTTCGGTTGTGCAAAAACTCGCCAAAGAGGCGGGTGGCTGAATCCGCGGAGCACGAAGCTCAATTTCGTCAAGAGTCGGATCTGTGAGAATCGTGAAGTCGGTCATCCCGAGGCGCTTCGCAACCCGCTCGTGCATCGAATCGACTTCAGACTGCGGGATATCCTGGCCTTCGTAGCCCCAGCTCCAGAACTTCCTGCGCCCCTTTGGCGCGCTTATCGGTGCATTCATTGCTTCGCTCCTTGCTTCTCGCTCGTGTTAAACTAGAAAGCCACCCGAACTGATTCATCTTCCCGACACTCGGGAAAGAAACCTACGGTAGCCTACCGATCCTTCCAAATTGGTCTTACCAAAAAGACCCAAACGATGCTTTTTGTCAAGCGCATACTCAATGGCTGCTCGATTTCATCATCGCCGTAGACCACCATTGCAGTGGCTGGGCCCGCGTTTCGTTGATGCGGACACAGCCAAGCGAGCCCGCAGATTCAGGTTTCTGAACATCTTCAGAGTTTGATTTCGCGAGGGAATCTCGCGCCTCTTTCGAGGCCAAGCGATTGCCGGCGTGAGGCTAACCGTTCATTTGAGTTATGAACTTGGTGTTCAAGTAGGCCTCCATGGCTTCGATCCCTCCCTCCGAGCCATAACCGGAGTCCTTGATGCCCCCAAACGGCGTTTCAGGTAGCGCAAGGCCATGATGGTTCACCGACATCATTCCGCTTTCGACTCCCGTGCTGATGGCAGCAATGACGGAAGCCGATTTGGTGTAGGCATAGGCAGCGAGGCCAAATGGAAGACGATTTGCCTCCGCTATGGCCTCATCCAGATCAGAGAAGGCGCTGATCGGGGCGACGGGGCCGAAGGGCTCTTCGTTCATGATGCGCGCGTTCAGCGAGACATCCGTAAGAACTGTCGGCTCGAAGAAGAATCCCTCGTTTCTGATTCTCTTTCCGCCCGCTCTGACGCGTCCGCCGCGCGAGATAGCGTCGGCGATAAAGGCCTCCATCGCCTCTATGCGGCGATGATTGGCCAGCGGACCCATCTGGCTCGCTGCATCAAGACCGTCGCCAACGACCAGATTCTTCGCAGCCGACGTGAAGTGATCGACGAACTCCTCGTAGACGCTTTTGTGCACGATGAAACGCGTGGGCGAGACGCAAACTTGGCCGGCGTTCCTGAACTTCGCTGCAGACAGCAGTCTGGCTGACTCCTTCACGTCCGCATCGCCGAACACGAGCGCCGGCGCATGGCCTCCCAATTCCATCGTCACACGCTTCATATGGCTTCCCGCCAGAGCGGCAAGCTGCTTGCCGACCTGGGTCGAGCCGGTGAAGGAAATCTTGCGAATGAGCGGGTGAGCGATCAGATAGGAAGATACCTCAGCGGGCACGCCGAAAACCAGATTGAGCACGCCGGGTGGCAGACCGGCATCGGCGTAGGCCTGCACCAGAGCAGCGCAACTGGCCGGTGTCTCCTCTGGCCCCTTGAGAATCACGGAGCAACCAGCCGCGATTGCAGCAGAGATCTTGCGGACGGCCTGATTGATCGGAAAATTCCACGGCGTGAACGCCGCCACCGGCCCGACCGGCTCCTTGATCACGAATTGCTGCACCCCCTCAGAACGCGAAGGAATAGCGCGGCCGTAGGATCGACGAGCTTCCTCGGCAAACCAGTCGATGATGTCCGCGCCGAGCAGCACCTCCAGCTTCGCTTCCGCCAGGGGCTTTCCCTGCTCGAGCGTAAGAATGCGAGCGATTTCACCGGACCGCTCGCGCAGCTTTTCGGCAGCCGACCGCATGAGCTTGTAGCGGTCGAACGCCGACGTCTTGCGCCATATACTGAAGCCGCGTGATGCGGCATCCAACGCGCGATCAAGGTCGTCAATAGAAGCGTGCGGAACACACCCAATCGCAAGCCCGGTCGCTGGATTCAGCACGGCCCCAGTTTTGCCTTGCGACCCGTCGCACCAGGCCCCGTCGATGAACATTTTGACGTCCGGATAGGTCCGTTCCTGCTTCATGGCGATGTCCATTGGCCTTCGATGGGGATTAAACGATTTGGAATGACTAGACCGAAAGCGCCGACGCTTCAGCGTACTTCTTCAAATCATGCTTTCTGATCTTGCCGTTTGGCGCGACCGGCAGCTGCTGCATCACGATGATCTGCTGAGGCTTCTTGTATCTGGCCAACTGTCCCTCGATGAACGTGAACAGGTCGTTGGTCTCGACGGAACCTCCAGGAACCGGCTGCACAAAGGCTATGATCTCCTCATTGCCCTCAACCGATCGTCCAACGACGGCAGAGTTGAGAACCGTCGGATGCGTGTTGAGAACCGCTTCGATCTCAGGCGGGTACACATTGAACCCCGAGCGAATGATCAATTCCTTTGATCGGCCTTGGACGATCAATTCGCCGCTCGTATTGCGGCTGACAATATCGCCGGTCTTCAAATAGCCCTGCTCATCGATAACCTCTGCGGTAAGCTCCGGCTGGCCATAATAGCCAAGCATGACATTTGGTCCTCGCACGAGAAGTTCTCCCGGCAAACCCTCTTCAACCTCATGACCGTCCGCTCCGACAATCTTGATCTCGACTCCTGGGATGGGGGGACCAATGTTGACTTCGTCTCTGCCCATTGCGTACTGCGTCCGGCTGATCGTGGGCGACGTTTCGGTGAGACCATAACCATTGTGGAGAACCACCCCGAACACACGTTCGACGTTCTGGCGCAATGAAAGGTCCAGCGGAGCGGTACCACTATAAACATATCGGAGCCTGTTCGGTGTGAGCTGAAGGCCAGCTTGATCGACGTGAGCGACGATACGCGACAGCAACGCTGGTACGGTGGCAAAAATCGTAAGCGCCCCGTCGGCGATGGCATCGATCGCCTGCGCAAGTGCGAATCTTGGCATGATTCTCAGATGCGCACCCGCAAAAAGCATGCCCTGCAAGAGCGTAAGCCCATACGAATGGGAAATCGGCATCACGCACAGCGAGACGTCGTCCGAACGAATTGTATCGGTTCTTTTGCCGCGGCACGCGACAAACGCAAGGCTGCGATGACTAAGCATCACTCCTTTTGGGCGCCCGGTGGTGCCCGTCTTATAGATAACAACGGCAACCTGCCGTGAGGAATCCCGATGAACCCTTTCCGCGACAGAATCTGCATCAAGCCTTCCGATTTTCATCTCACCTATCCCGATGAACGACTCGATATCGGCACGCCGGCGACATGCATGAGCATCTGCCTCAGGTGAAATAGCATGAGTATAGAACACACGCCGCGGTTGGCAGTCGTTCTCGATCAAGTCCAACTCATGCTGACTGAGCCGCGCGTTTGTGACGACCGCCCATGCGTCGATTCGACTCAACGCATACAGCAATACGATTGCCGCGATTGAATTTTCACACACGATCATGACTCGATCGCCCGGACGAATACCGAGCCGGCTCATTTCAATGGCAACAAGCTCGACCGTGTCGATCAGACGGCGATAAGACCATACGACACCATGTTCGTCGGTAAACGCAACGCGAGAAACGTCCCCCCTTGCACCCTCATCAAGTATCTCGTGAATGCGGGGCGGCAGGTTTGATATCAAATCCATTTTCGCCGATCCATCTTCCCGGTCAGGGCTGAAACTCAACAACCGGCATCCGCGTCGCGATGAAAATTCGTCATAGCGGGATGCGCGTTCGCCATCATTGAAATTATTCGCCGTATTGGTAATACCAATTTGGTATATTTAACTAAGTCCTGTCAACCCGTATTTGACAAGTCCGCGCCGATCCGCAGATTTCTGACGTCCGGTATGTCAGGGCGGAAAGACAGTTCTGAGCTGCCTATTCCGCCGCTTGGCGAACGTGACGCTGCGTCGGCGTGCGCATGGTCACGAGTTCCTCCGCAGAGGTGGGGTGCAGCGCCATGGTGGCGTCGAAATCAGCCTTGGTCGCCTTCATCTTAACAGCGATGGCAACAGCCTGAACGATCTCGGCGGCTTCCGGCCCGACAATGTGACACCCGATAACGCGATCGGATGTTCCATCCACGATCAGCTTCATCAGGACGCGAGCTCCGCTACCCGACAGTGTTGCCTTGATCGGCCTGAAATCGGTCTTGTAGATGTCCACGTGAGTGAACCGCGCCCTCGCCTCGGCTTCGGTCAGCCCGACCGTTCCTACCTGCGGCTGTGAGAACACCGCAGTCGAAATATCGAGATGATCGACGCGTACTGGACGCTTGCCAAACACCGTATCGGCGAAGGCATGTCCTTCGCGGATCGCAACCGGCGTGAGATTGATCCGGTTGGTGACGTCGCCCACCGCATAGATGTGCGACACATTGCTTTGTGAGAAGCTGTCGACGGCGATGCCGCCATTGGTCGGACCGAGCGCCACGCCGGCCTTCTCGAGCCCGAGACCCTTGACGTTCGGATGACGGCCGATGGCGAACAGCACCTGATCGGCCGCGATGCGCGATCCTTCCGACAGATACGCGGTGAAGACCTCGCCGTGCTTCTCGATCTTGCTCACCGTGCAGCCGGTGAGAATGGTGATACCCGCCTTCTCGACCTCTCCGCGCACATGCGCGCGGACGTCCTCGTCGAACCCCCGCAGAATGTTGTCGCCGCGATAGACCAGCGTCACGTCGGAGCCGAGGCCGGCGAAGATGCAGGCACACTCCAGCGCGATGTAGCCGCCACCCTGGATCACGATGCGTTTCGGGAATGTCGGCAGGTGGAAGACCTCGTTCGACGAGATGACGTGCTCGATGCCCGGAATGGCCGCGCCGTGGCTCGGCGCGCTTCCGGTGGCGACCAGGATGTATCTCGCCCGCACCGTTTCGCCGGTCGAAAGGCGCAGCGTATACGCATCCTCGAACACCGCACGAGCCTTGACGACCCGCGCCCCGGCCTTCTCGGCATTGGCCGTATAGGCGGCCTCCAATCGTGCGATTTCCTTATCCTTGTTGGCGACCAGCACCGGCCAGTCGAACGTCGCGGAGGGGATGCTCCATCCGAAACCCGCAGCGTCGCTGATTTCCTCACGGACGTGCGAGGCGTAGACGAACAGCTTCTTCGGCACGCAACCGCGGATCACGCAGGTGCCGCCCATGCGATACTCTTCGGCAAGCATAACCTTGGCACCGTAACTGGCCGCGATCCGCGCGGCGCGAACGCCACCCGAACCGCCGCCGATCACAAACAGATCGACATCAAAATCAGACATACCAGTGCGCGCTCTTTTCGGTCGTACCTATTTGGTATACCAATCTTATATAACCAGTACGCCGGAATCAAGCGATCGACCGTGCGAAGACGTAATTAGCAGAGCGTTATTATCCTGCGGATCGGGATTCGCGCAAAGTAACTGCAACATCATCAACTATCGACTAGAGTGAACATCACTCAGATTGGTGGCTATCTGCAGGCACCCGGGTGCGCGGCGGCTTAGCAGACGGGCTTCCCTGGACGCAGGCTAGAAAGAGTAAACGCAATGACAGAACGAAATCGAACCAACAATCCTGAGCCTCCCTCGAACACCATCGGAAAAATCCTCTCGTTCATCCGCGAGCGCCACTATCAGCCCGCTGAACGTCTACCGTCCGAACGAGACTTCGCAGAGAAGTTCGACACAAGTCGCGGCGCTGTCCGTGAGGCGCTGGCTGCTCTCGAAGCCATGCGTGTCATCGAGAGACGGCCAAACTCTGGCATATACCTGCGAAATTCAAACGAAAGCAGCATCGAGGCTCTCGTCCTTTATGCCGAGTCAGGCCTTCTTTTCCAGTCAAACGAAATCGCCGATGTCTTCGAGGTGCGACGCATGCTCGAAGTGCAGGCCGCCAGATTGGCCTGCACTCGTAGGACATCTGCCAACATCTGCGATCTTCGCACCATTCTGAACGACACCGAGAAGCGCCTCTCCAGAAAGCAGACGATCGAGCTTGAAGATGAAGCATTTCACCTGGCCATCTTTGCCGCCACCAAAAATGATATCCTGCTCCGCGTCGTAAAATCATTCTATGAACTATCCAGACAACGCCGCCGCATCTATTTTTCCGATCGCAACCGCGGTCGCAGCTCCTATGAAGATCACTGCAAGATTCTTGATGCCATTGAGGGGCGTCGCGTCGGTCAGGCAGAACAGAAAATGAATGAGCACCTGTCCCAGACCATAGAAACTTGGGAGACGCTGTTGGGAGAGCCAAAAATACTCGCAAGACGATAGGCTCTCGTCAAAAGATCCCATCCGAGCGAACCGCTCGAATCCTTCGTGGCGCGGCCGGATACAGAACTGATCCCTTGCCAGGGCGGCATCTAGGCTCATCTGCGGACTCCCCGGAGAAACAATAGGGATTTTGACATTCGCGCTTTAGTCGGGCGCTGTCATCTATCCTACCTCATGATGCGACCATAAGATGCCGCAAGCCCGTATGAGAGCTCGCGGACCGACTCCATATCAGAGCTGCGTGCTTGGAAGCCGGGTGAGTCTATCGGGTTATGCCGATCCCGTCTCATCGACTGTTGCGCCGTACCTGCCTTCGCCCTTTACTCCATCGACAACCTCGCGTTGCGACGCTGCTTATGCGGCGGCCTCGGCGGGAGCTCGGTAAACTTCGTTAAGCGCGAACAATGCTCACACCGTGCGCGCCTATTTGTTTGCTAGCGCAGTGATAACCAGCATTCGCGCCTTGTTGTAGATCGTCTTCTGCGGATCCTGCGCATCTGCGCCTTCGACAACAAAAAACAGTCATTGCAACGCCTCCGCGCGCCGCTAATGAACCAGTTATCCTTTCAATCCGCGAGAAAATATATGTGTCCTGGGCCTAGAATACCACCTACCCTTTAAGGGCGCCTGCCGTAAGTCCTGCGACGAAGTAGCGGTAGCAGAACGTAAAGATGACAAACAGCGGCAGCGCTATGAGCGATGCGCCGGCAAGGATCTCGCCCCAACGCAGATCCTGTGCCCCCAACATCGACGCCAAGGCGACAGGAAGCGTCTTGTTCTGATCGCTCATGATCAGGATGAGAGCGAACACGTAGTCGGCCCAGGAAAGCAGGAACGAGAAGATACCGACCGTAATCAGACCCGGTGCGGAAAGCGGCAAGACAACCTTGAGGAACGCACTGAACTGCGAGCACCCATCGACCATTGCTGCTTCTTCCAGGTCAAATGGCACCGACTTGAAAAAGCCCCACAGAAGCCAGACGCCCAACGGGAGTGATATTGCGAGATGAGCAATCAGCAGACCCCACAGGCTGTCGGAAAGCCCGACCATGCGGAACAAAGCTGACATTGGAATGACCAGCATCAACGGCGGGAACATATAGGCAAACAACATGGACGCGACTAATGTTGTCTTGCCGCGGAACCGCAGCCGCGTCGCGCCGTAGGCAATGAACGCCGAAAGCGTTGTAGCAACGATGATCGTTGCCATCGCCATCAGGGCGCTGTTGAAAAAATTGGTCGTGTAATTCGTAAGCTCCAGTAGGGATCTGTAGGAAGCGAGATCTGGCGGCCAGAACACCAACGACGTGTCCAGAAACAACCGCTGCGCGGGCCGAAGACTAGATACAATCATCCAGTAAATTGGAAAGAACGAGTAGATGCAGATCACGAGAACAGCCGCGTAGAGACCGATACGCCCGGCAATCTGCTTGATTGGCTTGCCCACAATGCCGAACAACTTCTGTTCTGATGCAGGTGTTGAAGCTTCCTGCGGCAAACGATCGAACTGGGACGTGCTGCGAAGGAGTCGCTCCTGCCGCGGGTCAGCAACAGCAGCAACGATGGAAAAGTGCGAGTTCTGTTGTGTCACTGTTATCGGCCTTGCTTTGCTTCATCGATCGGGAAAAACCGCAGATAAATCAGCATAATGGTTGCCAGAATCGCAAACGAGATTGTCGCTACCGCCGCCCCCCCTCCGAGATCGAACTCCAGAAAAGCTCTTCGATAAGCAAGCGTCGGGAGCGTCTCCGTCTGATTCAGCGGCCCCCCCTTGGTCAACAACCAGATCACGTCAAACTTGTTGAACATCCAGATGCCTCTCAGCAGAATGACCACGATCAGTACAGGTCTGAGGCCCGGCAGAGTGATGTGCCAGAACTGCTTCCAGGCACCGGCGCCGTCGACCCTAGCTGCTTCGTAAAGCTGGGCCGGAATTGTTTGCAGGCCGGCCAGCACGCACGTCACCACAAATGGTGTCCATATCCACACACTAACGAGAACAATCGTTCCTTTTGCGGTTGCCGAGTTGGCGCCCCAATCAAACATGCTGGATCCAAACGACGCCAAGATACTTTTAATCAATCCGTAATTCGGATCGAGCATCCATTGCGCAATAAGGCACGCAACTACCGTCGGAAGAAAATAAGGAACGATCGACAGCGCGCGAACGACCGTTTGTCCCACGAACTGACGATTCAGAACGAGCGCAATGGTCACGCCGAGCATGACCTGCAACACGATCGCGGAAATAGAAATTACTATCCCGTTTAGCAACGCGTCCCAAAAATTCCTGTCCTCCAGGACGGCCAGATAATTCCCAAGTCCCACCCATCGCGGCGGAGCGATAAAGGACTCCGCCGCGTAGAACGAGAGCTTGATAGAGTACAGGAGTGGCCCGCCAACGATGGCGCCGAGTATCAAAACGCCGCCAACGAACAAGCTGATGATCCGCCAATCCTGCCTCATAAGGTACCTACCTTCTTGTCCGAATAATTCAACCAAGCTTCCGGATGCGATTGGCCGCTGTTTTCACGCAATCGGCCGATGACATGTTCTTAAGCACCTTATTTTGCAACATCTCAGGCATGACGTTCGCATCGAAGACCTTGCTCGGCAGCAGATCAATCGATGGGCCGATCAAGTCGACCGACGAGAGCCTCACCTTGCTGTCCGGATCGATGAACGACTTCATCTGCATCATTGTTGCCCAATGCTTCTGAATCATCGGGTGCTTCTTCCAGCGCGGATCCTCGTAAATGTCTAATCGCACCGGCTGGAAGTTCATCCAAGCCGAATGCAGCCAGTCGACGTAGTGCTCATCGATAAACCATTTGAGGAACTTGAGCGTCTCCTCGCTTTGCTTGGTCTTGAATGCAACAAATCCGTCGAAGGAGAACGGCAGCGCTTTCTGCTTGCCCGCACTGTCTGGTGCGGCAAAGATGCCATACTTGCTCGCGAGATCCGGATTTCGCGCCTCGAGCGCCTCGACCACACGCCCGGAATACAGGGTATGCGCGACCTTTCCAGTGACAAACAGACTCATGAGCTCGGCATAACCCACCGTGTTCAATCCGGGGGGCATAGTCTTGTAGAGTTCGCCGTAAAGATCGAGGAAACGCGCTGTCCGATCCGCATTCTCAGGTGCATCCAGAACGACATTCCATTTGTCGTCATAGAATTGCGGAGCTTCCGCAAACAGGTTTCCGAAGCTCGCCCAGTTGGTCGCACTGTCGCTCGCCAGCGGCATTACGCAGCCGCCACGTTCGATATTGCCGTCCTTTGAGACAGTCAGCGCCCGGCAGTTGTCGAGATATTCCGACCATGTATTAGGAATCTTAAGGCCCTTCTCGGCATACAGATCCTTCCGATAGTAACAGGTCACCAGATTGTAGTCGTAAGGATAGAACCAGTTCTCTCCCTGATACTTCCAGGCGCCCATCTGCCCCCAGGAATGCTGCTTCACAAGATCGGTCATCGGAAGAAGATGACCGCCGCGGGCGTACTGCAGAATATGGGCGATATAGCCTTGAGTGGAGATGTCATACGGCGTGCCGGCATTGATCGCCGCCATCGTCTTCGCATATGCGCCGCTGATCGGCGTCGAATCGACGATGATCTTAACACCGAACTTGCTCTCGTACGCGCCGCATGCGCGTCGCAGCACGGCCTGGCTGTCGGCCGCAGTTTCATTGTTCAGAAATCGGAGCGTCACTCCGGCTTGAGCATTCACGTACGGAGCCGCCAGGGAGCTTGTCGCTCCAACCACTGCTCCCGCGGACGTTTTGAGGAAGCCCCGTCGGCTAAAGCCGAATGATTTACCCTTGGAATTCCATTGGTTCGACTTGCGCACGGTCATGATTTTCCCTCCCTATATTAATTTCACTTACTGATTTTGATTGCCTCAACGCCTTTCCACTCTCACGTGAAAATAGATGCAGCCGCTGCGCGGGCAGAACGACGGGGATTTTATCCCCGGCCACGAGCACATCGTCGCGCGCAAACACCGCGCGAAATTTATGGCCGAATATCGTCCCCAGCACATAGGTCTGGGCGCCGATTTGCTCGACCAGGCTAACGATCATCTCGATGTCGGATGCTGCTTCAGCACGAATGATATGCTCTGGTCTGATGCCGATAGTGACGCTCTTCTCGGTCTCGACAAACTCGCCGTCCGGCAATCCGAGCTGCAGTTCGCCAGAACGAACCTTCAGACCATCACCGTCACGGAGCAGATCGCCCTCAACCAGGTTCATCTCGGGCGAACCGATGAAGGCGGCCACAAAGACATTCATCGGCCGGTCGTAAAGATCCAGCGGCCGTCCGGCCTGCTGGATCCAGCCATCGCGCATGATGACAATCCGGTCACCGAGCGTCATGGCTTCGACCTGGTCGTGAGTCACGAAGATCATCGTGGCTCCGAGCCGGGCATGCAGCGTCGCGATTTCTTCGCGAGTCTTCACGCGCAGCTTGGCGTCGAGGTTGGAAAGAGGCTCATCGAGCAGAAAGACATCGGGGTCTCGGACGAGCGCACGACCAAGCGCAACCCGCTGCATCTGACCTCCCGACAGCTGCCGCGGCTTCCGCTCGAGCAAAGGATCAAGGCCGAGGCTCGACGCCGCGCTGCGCACGCGACGATCAATCTCGTCTTTCGGTTCTCCGCGCACGCGAAGACCAAATGCCATATTGTCGTATACGGTCTTCTGCGGATAGAGCGCGTAGTTCTGGAACACCATCGCAATATTGCGATCTTTCGGCGGGAGTGCGGTCACATCCCGCCCGCCGATCATGATCTTGCCCGATGTCACATCATCGAGGCCGGCAAGCATGCGCAACGTGGTCGACTTCCCGCAGCCGGACGGCCCGACAAAAACGACCAGTTCTCCGTCGGTAATATCCAATGAGAAATCCTGCACTGCCCATGGCCCACGATCTCCGCCAAAGGATTTCGATACATTCTGGAGAGTTACTCGCGCCATACAGCAAAACCTCGCTTCGCGTTGCCTCTAGCTATTGTCACCATGCATCAAGCTTAAAGCCGCACAGTCGCCATCCGTTTTGGATAGACCATTTTGGCTGACCGTATGTCTCCATATACTTGCTGTCAAGCAACTCGCGCAGTGCGATGCTCGCGAATCAAAACCCGACAAGCACTTTCGAGAAGACCCTCCGTTCCAGAATCTCGCCTCAAAACCAACTCGACGATCAACCAAAAGCTATTATTGGTTTGTCCAATTTGGTTTATCCTATTATAGTGCGCTTATAACAGGCGTACGATTTACCAGGAACGGATCGCGCCAATAGCAAGGAAATGTCATGGCTGGACCTCTGGTGGGCTACCGAGTACTCGATCTTTCAAGAATTCTCGCAGGACCGTGGTTGGGCCAACTTCTTTCCGATCTCGGAGCCGAGGTCTGGAAAATCGAACGCCCCGGCACCGGCGACGACACACGACAATGGGGTCCCCCATTCCTGAAAGATGGCGAATCGAATGACACAACCGAGAGCGCGTATTTTCTCAGCGCTAACCGCGGCAAACATTCAATCTGCATCGACATAGCAACTGACGAAGGCAGCGCGATCGTGCGCGCACTAGCGCAACAAGCTGACATCGTGATCGAAAATTACAAAGTCGGCGACATGGCCCGATACGGGCTGGACTACGAGTCACTGCGAAGACTGAAGCCGGATACCATTTACTGCTCCATCACGGGTTACGGTCAAACCGGCCCAATGAAGGATGCTGCAGGATACGACATGGCTATTCAGGCCATCGGCGGCCTGATGAGCATCACGGGCGAAAGCGACGATATGCCGGGTGGCGGCCCGCAGAAAGTTGGCGTTCCGATCGTCGATATTCTCACCGGTATGTACAGCGCGACGGGCGTTATTTCGGCGTTGCTGCATCGCGAGCGTACCGGCGAGGGCCAACACATCGACATGGCACTGCTCGATGTCCAAGTTTCGGTACTTGCCAACCAGAACATGAACTATCTCACGACGGGAACTCCACCCAAACGGTCCGGTAATGCGCATCCGAATATCGTCCCGTATCAGGTGTTCAAGACAATGGACGGCTCGTTTGTGCTGGCTGTCGGAAACGACCAACAATTCAGGAAATTCTGTGCAGCGGCGGGATTGACGGAATTGGCAGCCGACATCCGCTTTCTCACGAACACCGATCGGCTTCACAATCGCGACCTGCTCATTCCACTTCTGGATGTGCATTTAGCAACGCAAACGACGCACCAGTGGATATCAGTGCTTGAGCCAGTCGGAGTTCCTTGCGCGCCGATCAACCGGCTGGACCAAGTATTTGCCCATCCGCAGGTGATCCATAGAGAGCTGCAGATCAATCTGCCTCATTCCTCCGGTGCCATTTCACCTCTCGTCGGCAACCCTATCAAGTTTTCGCGAACGAAGATCGAATACTCGAAGAGCCCGCCGCTACGGGGCGAGGACACCGAATATGTCCTCAAGACTGTTCTCAAATTTGACGAGGCGCAGATTCAGCGCCTGAACGCCAGCCGGGTCGTCGATACCGGCACGCATCCGCGGCGGGCTTCACCAAGCCGGCTCGAATAAGTTCAAGGTGCACTACTCGCACCCACGAAGTGAGAACGGCCGAGATAATCACAGTGGCAGCACCCGTGACGATATTCCCGTTTGCCCGTAGATCTGACGACGGAGTTGCTGATGCGTAGCGGGCGGGGCTCTGACGAATACCGTCTCAACTAATGGCCGAGGGCCCAGACTGTCTTTTCAAATACCGCCCTCTCCTGGGGGGACATATTCGCATCCCAATGCTGTGGGCCTTTCGGTCCCCAAAGAAGAACAACGAAGGCCAACACCACAAGCGCCGCAGTCAACACGCGACTGATCATCGAAACATCTCTCTGTTGACGCCAGAACCGCAGCCAATACATTTGGACATACCAAAATGATATTCCAAAGCGGCTCAAATACAACGGCGATGTACGACACCCGTATCGGAATGGATCTTGTCCGGCGGCTACTCGCTTCATGCTACACCAGACACGCTAACTAGCCGCCGGCATTCCCAAGAGGGATTCGAAAATGAAACTATCCGGATATGACTACATCATCGTCGGCGCGGGATCGGCGGGATGCGTGCTGGCTTCGCGACTGAGCGAAGATCCAAATGTTAACGTCCTGCTGCTTGAGGCCGGAGCCCCCTCCGCGTCTGTCTTCGTCCACATGCCGGCCGGCATTCGCGTGCTCTACACAAGTCCTAAGTATAACTGGCAGTTCTGGACCGAGCCCCAAGCTCAACTCAATAATCGAAAGATTTACATCCCGCGTGGCCGGGTTGTGGGTGGATCGTCCTCCATTAACTCAATGATTGCGATTCGAGGCAACGCTTGGGACTACGACTCGTGGGCCGCCCAGGGCCTCCCGTCATGGAGCTATGAAAACCTGCGCCCTTACCTCAGAAAAATCGAGGACGCCACCCTGGTCACAAGGAAGCGCGATCAGGACAGGGGATACTCCGGCCCTATTCGTCTGTCCTATGGCACCCTGCAGCATCCCATTTCAAAGGCGTTCATTGAAAGCGCGGTGTCAGCAGGTTTGCCGGAGAACAATGGCTTCAACGGCCCGTCCCAGGTTGGTGCCGGATTCTACGAACTCACCATCGCGGAAGGGAAGCGATCCGGAGCCTTCAAATATCTTGATCGAGCGAAGGGACGAAGCAATCTCACCGTTATGGCCAACTGCAGAGTTCGCCGGATCGCCATGGAAGGGACGTGCGCGCGCGGCGTAGTAATAGAGAAGGGAGGACGCGAGGTAACCATCTCGGCAGAGCGCGAGGTGTTGCTGACATCTGGAGCCATCGGCTCACCGCAACTGCTGATGCTGTCGGGGATCGGGCCGGCGGATCACCTGCAATCGCTTGGCATCAAGCCCGTTCTCGATTCCGCTGGCGTCGGAGACAACCTGCACGACCATCTGGACTGCGCTATTCGCCTAGAGGCATCTCAGCCAGTTACGCTGACGCCGTATCTCGGCTTGATCAAGGGCGGCCTCGCGGGCGCACAATACATTCTCCGAGGCACGGGTCCCGCAACGTCTCAAGGCGTCGAAGCTGGCGCCTTCTGGGGGCCTGACAAAAATTCGTCACTGCCGGAGTGGCAAGCTCATCTCATCGTCGCGCTCCGAAACCCGCCACCCAACGAACGCATCGCTCACGGTTTCGCGATTCGCGTTTGCCAACTTCGGCCCAAGAGCCGTGGAACACTGCGATTGCGATCGGCGGACCCATCTGACACTCCCGCTATCGATCCTCGTTTTCTCTCTGATGATTCGGATTTCGTCAGCATGCAAGAAGGTGTCAGACAACTGTCTGAGATTATCGATCAACCGGGTCTGAGTAAATTCGTGAAACGAAGGATCGACATCGATGCGTTTACCAGTGTGGACTCCCGCAAAAAATGGATACGGGAGCGCGCCGAAACGATCTACCATCCTGTTGGCACCTGTCGCATGGGCGAAGACAGCAACGCTGTTGTCGACGGTCAGTTGCGGGTCCGAGGAATCGACAATCTCAGAGTCATCGATGGTTCGATCATGCCGACAGTGATCAGTGGAAATACCAATCTGCCGATCATGGCTATGGCGGAAAAAGCTGCCGAGTTGATTACGGAGGGTAATGAGACAAGGCAGTTCTTGCCGGGCGCCGGGTGCCCCTAGAAGCCAGCCAGCTTGATGCGGGAGTACATGTCACTCATCGGGTCCGAATATTTCGGAACCACTGAGTAACCCATTTCGTTGATGGACCACTGCGTGGGGTAAATGCCAGACCGTGACTTTAGGCTGCGGTAATTCGCGAAGCAACACCGTCGTCTCCCGCAATCATAAGGATGGATCATGACTGAGCGGCTCGAACCGTATCGTGTAGAGGCTTACAACACCGCCAAACTATCCGAAAATAAGATGCACGATGATTCCGTGGCCCTGAAGTACGGTTTCAGAGGTGGTCTGGTGCCGGGGATCGATATTCTCGCCTACATGATCCACGTTCCAGTTGCGAACTGGAGTCGAGCATTCCTCGAACGAGGATTGATCGAGGCGCGGTTCATTAAGCCGATCTATGATGGTGAAGCCCTACTGGTTCAAGCGGAGGAGTCCAGCGAAGGACTCTCGCTAACCGTCGAACACGGCGAGGCCAAAGCCACAGGACATGCCTCGTTGGCGGTAACAGCGCCGGTATTCTCGCTCGCCGATTTTCCGGAGACCGAACCGGTTGCGACGCGGAAGCCCATCGACGCTGACACTTATCGAATCGGCAAATGGCTCGGCACTGCTCCGCGCTCCTGGCAGGGTAAGGCTGGTGCAGAATACCGCGCCGGAGTGCGCGAGACCGACCCAATCTATGCGCGCGAAGGCCTCGTCCATCCTGGCGTATTGCAACAGATCATGAATAGGGTGCTCATGGAAAATGCCCTTCTCGGGCCATGGATTCATATCGGCAGCCGCATGCAACTGATATCAGCCGCTATCGACAGCGACCAACTGACCGCACGTGCACGGATCACGGGCAACTACGAAAAGAAGGGCCATTTGTTTGTGGAATTGGACGCCCTCATCGTTGCTAACGGCCGGACTCCTGTCGCCCATTGCCAGCATATTGCGATCTACCAGCCTCGACCTCAAGCTGTATGAGGCATGCTCCCGGTGCTGACATACTTATGAGGTGTACCGCGAACGCGATCGAGTCGGCGATGTCTGATTTCTGTATCGCCTATATCGGCGAGAGCGACAATGTCGGCCGCAGGCGCGCCTCAAGCCGTTCGCACAACGCCTGGCTGTCATAGCCCTTGTTGGCGACGAGTTCGGCAGATGGCGGCGCGGCCGCGATGCAAAGCTGCGCAACCTTGCAATCATTAACGTTTCGGAGCGTCAGGAGCAGGACCCAAGGGCGGCTTTTCTCGTAGCAGATAGCCTGGAGCTTGGTGTTGCGTCCGCCTTTCGTGCGGCCGATATCATGAGCCAAGGCCCTCTTTCCGCTGCCCGCACAACGATGGACCTTGATGCAGGAACTGTCGATAGATATCCGGTCCAGCACACCCTCGACCTCTGCCAGCGTACTGCAAATGTCTCCCCAGATACCGCGCTCAAACCAGCGCACAAAGCAATTAGCGATTGTAGTGCGTCTTCTCGGTCCGTAGACATCGGTGCAGTCGGCCCAGCCGTCCACCGCATTTGAGCGCGTGGACAATCCCGCTCGGAATCCGCCGTTCATCCTTACGCATTTTACCGCGCACATCCTTCGGCAAAAGCGGCTCAATCCGAGCCCACTACGCATCCGGAAACCAGACGTAATCTCCCATCGCCGTCCTCCTTGGGAGAACGGAATCCGACTCGCCAGCCTTTTGGAATCCCGGTCGCGCTACCCGGTTTTGGGTCCGAACCCTAGCGATCCAGTGTTTTGCGAGAGAAATCTTCGATATAATCGAGCAAGCGCTTCACTGCCTGCTCCGCTTCATCGGGTTTCCTGCGGGCGATCGCGTCAGCGATCTCAGCGTGGAGACGAGCACCCAGCATCATGTCACCGGCAGATTTGTAATTCCGATACCAGAAACGCCGCGAAAGCGGGGTCATCAAACTCATTGAGCCACTAGCAAAACGGTTCCCGCAGGCGCGGGCGAGTAGCTCATTTAGCTGCGAATCAAGCCGAACGAAGGCAAGATCGTCGTTAGCATCAACGGCGGCATAAATAGCGGCAGCGATTTTGGCGAATTGCGCAATTTCTTCCTCAGTGGCTCGTTCTGCAGCCAAGCGCACCATGAGCGATTCTAAAGCCCGCCGAACCTCGATAATTCGCAGCTGAGTGCGGACATCAATCTCGCTAACGAGGACCCCATGTCTTCGCAAGACAACAACAAGGCCATCGCGTGACAGCAGCTGCAAGGCCTCTCGCACCGGCGTGCGCCCGATTCCTAAACGCTTTGCGAGAGAACTTTCCGAAACTCGAGCTCCTGGCTGCAGTTCTAGGGTGCAAATCATCTCCTCGATCGCGCGGTAGGCGCTATCGGCTAGATTGAGCTCCGGCTCCGGTCCATAATCTACTTCGTGGTTGATCAGATCAGCACCCAAGCCCGTAAATTTCACTTTTGAAGCGACAACGCGCGAAGCGCTATCGACACTCCGCGCCGATCCAGAGCGTTGAGGTCCTTTACGGGGTATTTGCGCGTCATCTATCATATCGACGAGTTCCAGACGCAATTTTAGCATTCAATGCAGATCGCATTCAAGTACCGCCGTTGCCTAGCGGGTATCGACAATCTGGGCCATCGTCGCCTGGATTATGTTCCTCTTCTGCCGAGATTCAGCTTCTTTCACGGGCGGCTGCGAGTAAATCAAACTGGGGATCTGCGGCCTCCTCGGGGGTCAATCGTGCGTTCGTTAGAGCCAAAAGCTTGCGTCCCGCGACGTGATCGCGGGAGCTATCGACGCTTTCTATACACACCAACTTCCTCCCGGAGAAAGAGAAAACCGAGAATTTGCCACCAGCATAATCACCGCGTACCACGCAGTTGTCCGCGCTGCTTGCTAGGCCGACTATCTGCAATGGCACGTCGTGCTGATCGGACCAAAACCAAGGCACACCGTCATAAGGGATAGAGGCTATTCCGGCCAACATCTGTCCCGCTACTTTGGCCTGATCGGTTGCGTTCTGGACCGACTCGAGTCTCAGTTGCCCACCGGAAAATACAGACGGATGATTGGTTACATCCCCAGCGGCGAAAATAAAGGGATCACTTGTACGAGTTAATGAATCAACAACGATCCCATCGCTACAGGTAAGGTCCGCCGCCTTGGCAAGTTCAACAGCGGGCGTAACCCCTATCCCCGCGACGATCAAATCGGCGGCTATTTTTTGCCCGTTACTGAGGAGCACTCCCGCCGCGCGTCCGCGGCCGTCATTCAAAATCATTTCAACTCGTGCATTGAAAATTAGATTGACGCCTCGTTCTGTATGGCGACGGCCAAACCAGCCGGAAATCACCGAGCTTACCGCGCGGGGCATAAGGCGCTGAAACGTTTCAAGCACGGTCACTTTCTTGCCCATTTTGCAGAGGCTAGATGCCACCTCTAATCCTATGAAACCACCTCCGATAACAACAACCGAGTGTGTATGTCTAAGCTGCGACTTCAATTTCTCGACGTCTGCGAAATCTCTTAGATACAATATGCCGTCTAGTTTACCTCCCGGTAAGGAAAGACGTCGCACACGGGCGCCTGTTGCAAGTCCGAGACGAGAGTATGGAATTTGCTCGCCACCTTGAAGAATTACTCGATGGCGCTGTCTATCGACCGCAGTGACTCGGCGTCCGGTCAGGCGAACTATATTGTTCTTTTCGTACCAAGACTCTCCACGCAGAGGGATTTCCGCAACGGAGATTTTTCCCGTAAGGAGACCTTTGGATAGAGGTGGGCGATGATAAGGTAGGAGCGCATCTTCCGCTAAGAGAACGATTTCATTCTCCCAACCCGCGTCACGAGCCGAAGCTGCCATCTGTACTCCCGCATGAGAGGCGCCGATGATAACGATAGGATCGAGTGCCAAGTCATCGCGCTCCCAAAGATAATGCAGCTAATAGGGCAAACTGCGCAGCCTGAGTGACGACCGCTTGAATTGCACGTTTCCGAAAGACTGCGTGCGCTCGCGGGTATCCTGCAAGATGCAGCGTGACAGATCGTCCGCAAACGCTGCAATTTTTTCTGCTTACGGCCGGATGATCACTGGCAATTCCATGATGCCATGCACGAAGGTCGAATACTGCCGCTTAGGCGGACCCACTACCTCAATCTTGAGGTCGCGAGCGAGGATCTCTTCCCAAAGTACGCGCAACTGCATCTCTGCTAGCCGATTCCCAACGCAACGGTGCACTCCGAAACCATATGCGATGTGCTTGCGATAGTTGTCGCGACCCAACAGAAAACGGTGAGGCTCTTCGAACTCGTCTTCGTCCCGATTTCCCGAAATATACCACATTACCACTCTCTCGCCTTCGCGAATGATTTTATTAGCCAACTGCGTATCCTGAGTCGCGGTTCGCCGGAACGCGAGAATTGGTGATTGGAAGCGAATAACCTCACTTACCATGCTCTCAATTAATTCAGGATTTTCACGTAGTTTGCATTGCTCGTTGGGATTTTCATTAAGGAGCAAAACGCTTGCACTCATAGAGTTTCGCGTTGTCTCATTACCACCGATTATGAGCAGCAGTAGATTGCCGAGAAATTCCCTCTCAGAAATGCCCTGATAAGCCGGGCTGTGAGCGATCATGGAGATGAGATTGTTCTCCGGTTGACGCTTAAGTTTTTCCTCCCGAAGCAGTTTGAACGCATCCAAACATTTTGCGAGTTCTACACCTCGTTTCTCCTCGCTATCTATAGGGCCACCAGCCAACAGATCGACAATTGAGGCATCCGACCAATGGGCAAGTAGGCGCCGATCCTCGATCGGAAAATCAAAGATAGTTGCGAGAGTCATCGACGTTAGCTCGATGGAAGCGCGAGCTACCCAATCGAACGTCTCATTACGCGGCAATCGATCAAGAAGAGCTCCAGTTCGTTGCCGTATGAGTGTCTCAATCTCTGCAAGGCTACCGGCGGATACAATTGGCTGGATGGCTTTCCGCTGCTCTGCTTGCCTCGGCGGATCCGACGCGATGAAGCTACGTATGCGTTTCTCCGGCGGCTTGTCGCCTATATGCACTCCACCGCGGTCAGTATCGGATGAGAACACGCGCCAGTTTGAGTCAACGGTTTGGATGTCCTTGAATTTCGTGATTGACCAATGCGCGCCAAAGCGGCTCTTGGGCGTAAAGTGAACGGGATCCTCGTGCCGCAGACGTTGAAAATACGGCATCCATACCCCCTGCTGAAACAGCGCGGAGTCTGCCACGACAATGTCCTCGATAGGCATTGCATAGGCCAAACGCTCGTGCTCAGCGACTAAGTTACGAACGACTTCGGTGGTCACAACACTCATAAAAGATCTCCCCGTCAGTTGACGTCGGACGGCGCGGTCAGCGGTGCGTCGGAGGCAGATGCAGTACAAGACCGTCAAGCCTTTCGGTCATTCGGATTCGGCACGACAGGCGTGAAGTTGGGCTCGGGTCATCTACGATACCCAACATATCGATTTCCTGTTCTTCGGCTGGCTCAAGCTTGCTGAACCATCTCGGATCAACGTGGACATGACAGGTGGCGCACATGCATTCGCCGCCGCAATCCGCATCGAGAGGAACCCCGTTATCGACAGCATGCCTCATTGCACTTGCGTCAGGGACGGCGGCTACCGTCTGCGTTGTACCGTCAGGCAATATGAAGACCAATTTCGACATGAGATTCCCTTCGCTTGCTGCCTTGCCTAATAATGTATATTAGTAAAAAATTATAAGTATGTCAATAATAAACAAATCTGGATCAACTTGAGCGTCCCTTACCTACAGCGGCACGGTTATGCCCTGCGAGAATCTTCGTTGACGGCAGGGGTGACGAGCGCTCGACACATCGCGCGCCAATACTTTCCACGGCTCCTTCCTGTGCCTGTCGTAAATCAACTCCGAACATATTGGTGATGCAGTCCGCCGAGGATTGAGCGACAAAGAATGCGCCCGGCGCGATTGACGGCGCGCGATACCGGCGTATCCTTATCTAAGGAAAGGTGCGTGCGCGTTTCATTATAGTAATTCATATACGACAGCAGCACATGACGGAGATGCGCTCGCCGAACACACCCACATGGTCAAGACACTCCCGTCGGATGGAACCGATCAGTCGTTCAGCAAATGCGTTTTGCCAGGTGAACGCCGCGACGTCGGTCGATCACGAATGCCCATTGATCGAAGTGGTCTGCATTGAGAAGTTTGGACCGATCTGAATGAGAGTTTTCCGGTTAGTCTAATATCGAAGGGAGCCTGGCCGATGAAGAAGTCGAAGTTCAGTGATCAGCAGATCGCCTTTGCGCTAGGAGCCCCTCATTCACGAGGTACTCGTCTCGGGCAAGGCAAGCGCCTAGTGCGCGGTCCGCGAGTCGATTTCTTCTTTTACGCAACCCTTATCTGCATTCCCACTATTACCTAAGCCTCGTCGGTAGGACGCGGCAACTCGACAGAGCTGCTGTGAATGCATCAGCAATTCCGAAGATGCGGCGGTGGGTTCAAGCAGAACTTTATTATCGTAGAACAAAGCCGACCTATCGCTTCTTCCGCCCCTTCCGAAGCGTAGCCGGCGGCTTTTCGTTTGCTTTTGGGACAATCAGAAGGTCAGCGACAGGGACGTCCAAGGCCGCGGCCAATCTCTCTAATGTCTCGGCGGTAGGATTCTCGACCCCACGCTCAATTCGCCCGACGTACGACCTGTCCACACCGGCATCGACCGCCAGCGCTTCCTGCGACAGGCCGCGCTTAACCCGCAGTTTTCGGACATTCCAGGCCACGAGCGCTGTCGCTTTCATAAGCGAAACAAACGACTTGGCGGCCCATTAAAACACGCACTATAATGTCCCTATTACTGATTTGGGGCAGTTGTGCGCATTCGCATTCATCGCGGGACTAAGGAAATTGGCGGGACCTGCATCGAACTGGCCGCCGAGGGTGGCCGAATTCTGCTGGATTTAGGACTGCCTCTGAACGGCGATGCGGACGAGGTCAGCGTCCATCCGTCAGTAGACGGACTTGCAGGCGGCGGGGATTTGCTGGCTCTGGTTCTGTCCCATGGTCATGTCGATCATTGGGGGCTGGCCCACCTCGCGGGCGCTGATCTGCCGGTTGCGCTGGGCGCTGCAACCCACCGCATTCTGAAGGCCGCAGCCCCGTTCGTGCCCAAGCCATACGTGCCGGTAAGACCAATCGAGTTCTCAAGTGGCACGGCGCTGCAGTTCGGCCCGTTCCGGGTAACGCCACATCTGGTCGATCATTCCGCCTATGATGCTTACGCCCTTGAGGTGGAAGCTGACGGCAAGCGCCTGTTCTATTCTGGCGATATCCGGGCGCACGGCCGCAAAGCTGCACTGTTCGAGCGCCTTGTGACCCATCCTCCACGATCCATCGACGTGATGCTGATGGAAGGATCGAGTTTTGGCCGCCTCAGCTCTGATCACGTCTTTCCGGCCGAGGCCGAAGTTGAACAGCGCTTCGTTGACCTGTTTGAGGCAACGGACGGCCTAGCGCTGGTCGCAGCCTCGGCGCAAAACATCGATCGCATGGTCAGCCTGTATCGGGCCTGCAAGCGCACCGGCAGAACGCTGATCATCGATCTCTATGCCGCCGAGATTCTTCGCGCGACGGAGAACGCCAGTATCCCTCAATCGGACTGGCCACATATTGCGGTGTACGTCCCGCAGTATCAGCGCATCCAGATCAAGCGCGGCGGCCGCTTTGACCTGCTCGATCCTCACAAGACCAACCGCGTTTTCGTGGAGCGACTTGAGGACCTGGCTCCTCGGGCGGCGATGCTCTTTCGACCGGCTATGCTGCGCGATCTCGATCATGCCGGCTGCCTGTCCGGCGCACGCGCCATCTGGTCGCAATGGGACGGCTATCTCAAACAGGAGCGCGGCCTCGCCCTCCTCGCCGAGCTCGAAGCACGAGGCATCCCGCTCGATCACGCCCATACCTCCGGCCACGCCAGCATCCCCGATCTGAAGCGATTGGCGGAGGCGATCCAGCCGAAGATGCTGGTGCCGATCCATACCTATGAGCCGGAGCAGTTTCCAGCGCATTTCCAGGCTGTCAGTCTCAAGAATGATGGCGAATGGTGGGACGTTGCAACATGACCATTCAGCAGACGTCCTCAAGCTACGGTGTGAGTAAGGCGTTCCTCGATGCGCTCGACAATCTCGCTCAGAAGCCATCGTGGTGGCGCGACGTTTTGCTACGGGACGACGTGTTCATTGCGGTGCGAGCAAACTCACTCAATGTCTACCACCGGGGTGCCTCGATCTTCCGGATCGACGATGGCGGAAACGGCCGACTTATTCCCTGGACCCATACTAAATACCTGATCCGTCAGCAGCAGGTGCTGGCTCAGCTTCATCACGATGGACACTTTCAACCATCCGATATCGGTTGGTCGCAATACGCTGGCCCATCGACACTCTCCGACATGATCCGCTCGGCCACCGATCTTGCTGGAGCTGAAAAGAGCGGATTGCATCCGCTGATCGTCGGCAGTTCAAAAGTGATCGACGTCGAACTGTCGCTGCTGCGGGCAAACTCTTCCATAGACGAAAGTCTGGCAGACACTGATGCCCATTCAGCGGACGCCCCGCCGATTGATCGGTCTCAGGACCGGCTGGATGTCGTCACCGTAGAGAACCGCGGCGGCAAGCCGTTCATCGTTTTCCATGAGGCCAAGCATTTCAGCAATCCGGCCTTGAGGGCCAAAGGTGAGCCTGCCGTTTTGGCTCAGATCGTGCGTTACCAGGCAACGCTCAGACAGCATGATGCAACACTGCGACAGCGCTACGTCGCTGTCTGTCAGGCGCTGGTCCGTCTCCACACCATGCAAACTGCGGCCCGCACTGCCCTTCCCTCAAGCAGATTGCCACTCGAACCTGATCCCCTGATCGCCGCCATCGCCTCAGGCCAAGTCAAGGCCGAGATTGATCCTGATCCCCGGCTGATTGTGTTCGGTTTCGATGGCGATCAGCGCGATGGGCGCTGGGAACGAGACGCCAAGCGCCTGCGGGAGCACCAGCCAGCTCTTAAAATCAAAGCGATCGGAAGCACCCGGTCGGCGGGTGAATTCTTCTGATGTCGCAGTGCCCGCGCCCTGAAATGCGGCTTTCGGGAGACACTCGGTCTTTCTTTGCAAAACCCCGCAATTCCTCGGGGCCTCATTTGAATCTAAGGGGCACGGGCTGTCCGTGCCTTTAATCTGGGATTCTACATGAAGGTTATTGCCTATTACCGCATCCGATCGAGTGAACCCGCATACTCTGATATTGCACTGCAAGAACAACGTGAGGCCGTCAAAACCTGGATCGAAGCCCATCAGGCAGCTGTCCAGGCTGAATACATTGAGCCCGAGACTGACGGCTTCGCGCGCCCGCAATTGCGGCAAGCCATGGAGGACAGCAAACAGTCCGGCGCCACCCTGCTGATCGCGCGTACCGAGGCCATCGGCAGCGGGTCGGAGTTTTCGCCGCGGATTTCAAGCATTCCGGTAGCGTTCGCGCCGGAGCCATCGCGGGAGCGCGGCTATGTCACCCCGGCACCTGAGAAAGCGCCGGCCAGCCTCACTCTGTATTTTCCGGACTTCCGCAGCCCGAAGACCATGCCGGTCTATCTGTGCAATGGCACAGATGCGGCCATTCGTACCATCACGGTCAGGACGATCGGCCTGACTTCGAAATTCATAACACCAAATCCGACCATCGCTGACGAGACTGGCTCTGCCTCCGAACAGCCCTTATCGACGACACCGACCGCATTTTCGCTCGACCGGCTGGATGCGCGCTGCGCCGCTGTGATTGATCGCTACAATCCGATGTTCGACAGCGATTTTGTCACCGCCTTCGAGATCACGTTGATTGATCAGTACGAACAGGCGCAGCGACTGACGGCACTCCTCGGCGCTGCGCCCTTGTCATCGGCCTACCTCAACCTGAAAAAATAATACTCACTCTTCGACGCCTCGACGCACGCCTTTCAACGGCGGCGGCGAACGATGCCTCATGCCCATCACCTGATCGTTTCGAAACTCCCACAGAGAAAGAGCCACCCATGACAATGTCGTTTTCAAAATCGAACCTTATGACCAGTATTGCGTTCGCAACTCTGTTCGGAGGTGTCATCGCCACGCTACGCCTTGCAACAGGCGGCTATGGTGGCCCAGCCAGCATTCCCGAATGCAACAGCAACACCACCCGCGACATGCTGCAGGATGCCTTCAAGAATGCGCCTCAAGCTGCGCTCGGCCTGAAGTTGCTCAAGATCGGCGAAATAGGAGTCGTTGGGAAGGACCTGCTCGACGATAACAACGAAGTCCGTCACCGCGTTTGCGTCGCCGACGTCTTTACGAACCTTGGGCGGAAGCCGGTGTACTTCAACATGTCCTGGGCCGACGTCGAAAAAAGGCAAGTCTACCTCGAGGCACCCATGCTGCCGTTCTGACGGCAATCAGGAGGCCTTCGACGTCCGTATGGAGACCTTCCGGTCGCATCCTCCGATCGTCACTACCGCCGGCGAAGGGGTTTGCCGCGTGGACGGAGTGGATTGTCGCCCTTTGCGAGGGGCCAAAGTCGCCGAGAAAGCGCGCGCTCGATACGCGCATCCATCCCGCCGGTGCCCATCACCACAGGGTTGGCCATGGGACTTTCAGCGACCCAGGCGAGATACTGCGTCAGCGCGTCCACCTGATCGTTGTGCTTTCCGAATGGGAAACGCATCAGCTCACTTTCGAGTTCAACCGTCCAGGGTTGATTCTTTTTGATCAGAACCCGGTGTTGCGCGAAAACGTGGAGTTGGCTCTCAAGCCGCTCTTCCTTGCCGCGTCCACCGGTCGGGCGAAGTTCGGCATGATGACCACGCTCGAACAGCATGCTGTAAAGGCCGCTTCCTGAGCTGGCATCCTCAATCAGGATTTTTGCCGGCTTGTAGGCCGTAATCAGTTCGAGAGCGGCATCGCGCATCTGAACGGGGTCGAGACGTGAGCGCAGCACGTCGATGACATAGTGACGCCGGATATCGCGGGCGATCACGAGACACACCGTGTAGCTATTGTCCGATCCGGTTTTGACGGCCGTGTCCCAGCTCAGCGTAATCCGCCGCGCGTCCGGCGGCAGGTCATCAAAATGCTTGATCTGGCCCGGCCGGATCAGCTCACCTAGTGCCGCTGACGGGTTCTGCTGATACTGGGCAGCAAAGATCGACTCGCCAACCTCTTCCCGCTTCCGCTTGATGACCTCGGCAGGCCACTGATTTGTCAGCAGCGGCTCGCCGGTCTTTCGATCCCAGGTCGAGTTGCCGAAGGAATAAACCGCGTCTTCCTCGGCCACCAGAGCCAGGCAGACGTGCTTCCAGCCGCCCTTCTGAAGCAGACTGCCGGACAGATCATCCTCATGCATACGCTGGCCGACCACGATCATGGCGCCTCTGATTTGGTCGTCGAGGCGCGACGCGATCATCGCGTCAAAGTTTTCGTTGACGTTCTGGCGTTCCTTTTCCGACTTGACGTGATGGGCCGAGATCGGGTCATCGATAATGATGATGTCGAAACCACGGCCCGTGATGCCGGTCTCGAACGAGGCCGCATAGCGGCCACCGCCCTCGACGGTGACAAAGTCCATGGCCTTGCGGCCGTTGTCACGGAGTTGAAAGCTCGGAAAAACCCGCTGGTAGAAATCCGAGTTGATCAGCTGCAGCGTTTTGGATGCCAGATCTGAGGCCAAGGCCTGGCTATGAGAAATCACCGCAATGCGCAGCTTCGGATTGCGACCGAGAAGCCAAGCAACGAACACGATGGACGTCAACACGGACTTCAGGTGACGTGGCGGCAGATTGATAATGAGCCGGGTGTCACGGCCTTCAGCAACCCCCGTCAGTTCGTTGACCAAATATTCCAGATAGGGCGCGACCTCGAGCGCCCAGCGGTTATCAACGACCGGAAAGGCGCCCTCCAGAAACGCCTGAAGGTCGTTCTTCATGACCGCACGAAAGATTTGAAGATCAGAACGCATAGGTCCTACTTTCAGAAACGAGCGGCCGGCGCCGATCGGCGCCGGCCGAAATGATCCGCATTTCCTATTCGGCCAGACGCCGCGCGAGAAAGCGCTCGAGGATCGCTTGGTCGTCGGATGTCAGCGCCGGCACCTGCTCTGCCACAGCTTCAGCCTCGAACAACCGACCGACCAGCGTCAAGACAACGTTGGCCGCGCGAGCGTCGCCCTTCAGTGCTTTGGCGACAAGCGCCTTCAGCATGGCGCGCTGCTTGGAGACCTTGAGGCTGCGCTCGCCCTCCCGAATCCGGATCTTTTCCGAAAGCTCACTGCGCAGATCCGTCTTCAGATTGACGCTGCCCTTGGGGCGGCCGTTCGGGTTGCCGGACTGTCCGGGCTTGAAACGGGTTCCGGCGGGCGGCTTGCGGTAGCCGACCTTATCATCCTCCTGCTCAGACATCGCCGGCCTCCGTCACGCTAGCCTCTGTCACGTTGGTGGAAGCGATGGGCAGGTCTGCGGCGACCAAGGCGCCGGTGGCGGCCGCGCCAGCAGGCAGCTCGGCGACAGCCACGTCCATCGTTGTCACCGGCGACACGACGCGTTCCGCGATCGCGTCAAAGGTCTCGCCGGTGGCGGCATGAACCGCATTCTTGCCGGTTCGCTTTTGCCAGCGCCGGATGGCGGCATCGACATAGACCGGATCAAGCTCGACGCCGATGCAGACGCGGCCGGTTTCTTCGGCCGCAATCAACGTCGACCCCGAGCCCAGGAAGACGTCGAGCACGAGATCACCGCGACGGGTGACGTCACGCAATGCGTCGGCGATCATCGCGACCGGCTTCACGGTCGGATGAATACCAAGGAGGTCCATGCGGTCCTTGCCGAAGGCATTGACGCCGCGATACTGCCAGACGTTCGAGCGGGAGCGGCCACTGGCGCCAAGACCGAAATTGTTCTGATGCGATCCCTCGCCATGCTTGAACACGTAAATCAGCTCGTGCTGGCTGCGATAAAAACTTCCCATGCCCGCATTGCTCTTCGTCCAGACACAAAGATTCTTTTGTTCGAGATGGTTTTGCGCCGCAGCCTCGCACAATTCACTGCCATGCCTCCAATCCATGCAGAGAAAAAGAATCGCGCCGTCGGCAAGAACGGGCTTAATTGCGGCCACCGTCGTGCTCAGGAACGCCACGAACTGGTCGCGCGACATCTCGCCGGTACCCATAGCGAACTCACGATGACGCGTCTTGCCGAGACCAGACACGAAGCCATCGATCGGCACGTTGTAAGGCGGATCGCTGAACACGCAGGCGACTGTATTGGTGCCTACAAGGTCACGGATGAAAGCCGTATCGCGGGCATCGCCACAACCGATCAGGTGATCACCGAGGCGGAAAACATCGCCAGGCTTTGCGGCCGACGGACCAGCCATCGGCGCAAGGTCATCGAGCGCTTCTTCCTCAACGGTGTTGGCGGCCGGCGTATCGATCGACAAGGCCATATCGATCTCCACCGCTTCAAAGCCGCCGAGATCAAGGTCGAAACCAACGCTGATCAGGTATTCGAACTCGCCGCGCAGCTTGGCGTTATCCCAGACAGCGTCCTGGGCGACGCGATTCAGGGCAAGCCGGAGGGCACGAACCTCCGGCTCAGAGCGGTTTTCCAACTGCACCACGGCGATCTCGTCGTGACCGAGTTCGACCAGAGCATCGAACACGGCATGGCCATCAATCAGCGTGCCGGTCGCCGCGTCCAACGGAAGCGGCACAACTTGACCAAACTGCCGCAGAATGGCCTTCAGCTTGCGACGCTGCGCGCTGCTGTGCTGGCGCGCAGCATGGGGCGACGGCTTGATAGCCGTCGCCTTGAGATAGACAATCTCGAGAGAGTTTTTATGGGTCATGTCGCACCCATTAGATTTCGAGCGGGGTGCGGTCGCCCGCGTCCGAAACCAAGGCCGGCGAAACGCAATGCGACAGCTCACCAGTACCGGTAATCATGACCGGCAGCAGTTCGAGCACAAGATATTGGACATCAAGCTCCGCGATGCGGTCGAGAGATGCCAGCGCCTCATTGAAGACTTCCGCTTGGCGATTGATGACCTCAAAGCAAACCAGCAGGCGGCCGACAGCACGAACGGCCGCCGGCGAAGGCGTCGTCAGCTTAAGCGTCTTCACAAACTCATAGTTCGACGCTTTGAGTGCCAGATAAGAAGTCGTGTCGGAAAGAAGCTGATAGTCCGGACCGACGATCAGCGGGCGCGGCTGACCATATTTGCGGATCACTTGCATCGCCTCACGCAGCGCCGCGACATTCTTGCGACGCAAACGCGAAGGGGACACTTGGATGCGGGAAAAAGGGATGACCTTCGTATTCAATTTTTGAACCATTTTGGGGCTCCTTAGACCTTGGAGCACCGGCGGACGACGTGCATACAGCTCGAATTGCACGCCTTGAGAGATATCTGCCTGCGCTGCCCGAGATGGTGAGCTGCGCTAATGCGTCTCCATAACGTCCGTAACAGATACGGCCATGGTCCCGAGCGTTTGCCAAAAATCGCGAATTGTCAGGATTGGGCTATGCGGCAGCCAAAAAGAGACTTTGTAGATCGCTATATAGCTGACTCTACTTATAAAATTGGCATCAGGAGACGGGTGAGCCCCTTGTTAATGCCACTATGACGCAAAAAGCGCACATCAACCTCGCGGGACGAAAGCCCCGGACGTATCCACGGCCCTAACCTAAGCCAAATCCGAGAAAATAGTTCCTATTAGAAACACGCGCCGATGGTACCTCAATAAGCCAGCCCCGTTGCAATGCGTTATTCACCTAGTATCTGGCCACGCCGACCAAGCGGTTAAAAGCACCCATGTCGCCCCCGAATTGCACTGTGATTTCCGCGTGCGCAGCTCGGCGAAATTCCTTGAAAACCAGGATCACAGGATGCTCCGTTACCGGCCAACAAAGCCACAAGATTACTCACAATCCGCTCGACTTCAGCGGCGAACGGAGCGTGTGTGGTGGTACGCAAAAAAGGAGCACCCTGATGACCGATGTCGCCGCAAATAACGTGGTCGCCGCACTCGTAACGGAAATCCGCGGCAAGCTGGAAGAAACTCTAAGTATCGCGAAAGCTGCCGAGAGCTGCGCGCGCGATGGCAGCGTGGATCGTGCCGTGCAGATCCTGATGGACTTTGAAGGTCTGGTGCATGAGGCACGGGACCTGTTCAAGGCAGCGCTGACGATCAAACGCAACCTGTTTGCTGAAACCACATAATCACTATCTTTCCCTAACTGGGACCTCCCCCGCCCTCGCATTGAGATCGGCGGGCCGGGTCAGTGGCAGCACCCGATGTTGCCGTTGACCCACAGGAGATCCCATGAACATCCAAAAAGCCAAAGATCCCGCCCGCAAAGGAGGTGTAGCGCGTAAACCCGCCGCCAAGGCACGACAACCATCGAAAGTGAACACGACTCGTTTAGCCAAGGCAGCACGCTCACGCGTTCAAGGCGTCACTGAACAGTCCTCCGCACGTTCCTTCGAAACTGTTCCACATTCGAAGCCATCCAAAGTGCCTCCCGCCCAAGCTCCAGTGGCAAAGCCCGCACGTGAGTCTTCAAAGCAAGCTACCGTGCTCACGATGCTGTGCCAGCCAAAAGGCACGACCATTACCGCCATCATGAAGGCGACCAGCTGGCAGCAACACTCGGTACGCGGCTTCTTCGCAGGCGTCGTCAAGAAGAAGCTCGGTCTCAATCTTGTTTCCGAAGAAAGCGATAAGGGACGGGTTTATCGCATCAGGGATCGCAAGGCCTCTCCTGTTGCGGTCGACAGGCCGAAACAGGCGGCCTGATGCGATGGGCGATAGGAAAAACGGAAACGGTCGTAACACAGTCAAAGTTTCCATTGAGGACGAGACCGCGCATCTGCGCGGTCTCGGCTTCAAGGGCCTCCGCATGCGATGGCAAAGCGTGTTTCAAAGACCCGCCCCTGATCATTTGCCGCGACATCTGTTGTTTAGGATTCTCGCCTATCAGATCCAGGCCGACCGCCTCAGCGATCTTGATCACGAGACGAGAAAAATTCTGGACCGGACCACAGTCAAGGAATCACGGATTGAGCTATCCGCGCGTTTGGCAAGCTCCGATCAGAAACGGACTGAACTTACGCCCGGAACAGTATTGGTGCGGGAATGGGATCGGAAGTCGCAACGAGTGATGGTGACGGCGGATGGGTTCGCGTGGAATGGCAAAACTTATGACAGTCTCACCAAGATTGCCTTCGCAATTACCGGCACCAGATGGAACGGTCCTCGCTTCTTCGGCCTCAGAGACAAGGAAGAATCGGTGACTGAGGCACGATCGTGAAGACGACCTCAATCAAGGCTGTACGTTGCGCCATCTATACGCGAGTCTCGACCGACAATGGACTCGATCAGGAGTTCAACTCGCTGGATGCCCAATACGATGCAGCGTCGTCATATATACAGAGTCAGGCTCATGCCGGCTGGACGCTGATCCGGTCGCGGTATGACGATGGCGGGTACTCCGGTGGGTCAACCGACCGTCCTGACCTGCAACGGCTGCTGGACGACATCCGTGATCGGAAGATTGACGTCATCGTTGTCTATAAGGTCGATCGGTTGACACGATCGCTGGCCGACTTCGCCAAGCTCGTGGAACTGTTTGATGCACACGGCGTATCGTTCGTCTCGGTCACCCAGCAGTTCAATACGACGACCTCCATGGGTCGGCTGACGTTGAACGTGCTGTTGTCGTTTGCCCAGTTCGAACGAGAAGTCACATCTGAGCGAATTCGCGACAAAATCGCAGCCTCAAAACGTAAAGGCATATGGGTCGGCGGCCCCCTCCCCTTGGGATATGCGATGAACGACGGCAAGATCGCGGTCGTCGAGGAGGAGGCCGACCGGGTCAGGACGATCTTCCAACGATACCTTGAACTCGGCGGCGTGCACGCGCTGATGCGGAACCTCAGTGATCAAAAGATCTTCACAAAGTCGAAGCTGCTTGCAACAGGCCAAACGCGTGGGGGAATTCCCTTCGGCCGGGGCTCACTCTGTTATCTTTTGCGCAACAGATTTTATATCGGTGAGGTCACATACAAGAATGAGATTCTATCGGGCGAGCAGCCCGCAATTGTGGAACGAGAGTTGTTTGAAGCGGTTCAGCAGAAACTGACGAGCCAACGATCTCATCGCACCATCCAGCGCAACAAGTCGGACTATTTGCTAACGGGATTGCTATACGATGGTTCCGGCCACCGCATGATCCCTACCCACGCGACCAAAGCCGGCATTCGGTATCGCTACTACGTCTCGTCGCCTCATTTGTATGGGCAGTCAAAAATTGCGTTAGTTGGATCGGTCTCTCGTATTGCTGCAACTCAGGTCGAGGACGCCGTCACCAACGCACTGAATGAACATCTCATTGCGCAAAACGAGAAGCCTCGTTCCGACCCGGCACAAAGGGCCGACCGTAACTCCATCTTGGAGCATGTTGCGCGCATCGATGTGCACACTGATCGGCTGATCCTCACCCTGAAATCGCAGCATCCAGATGGCGACGACGAGAGCCTAACCATCGCTTGGGAGAAGCCGCCATCTCGAAAATTCAAAGAGATCCTGCTACCGCACAATAAATCGAGAGCTGACGTCCGGCCGATCCGCACCGAACGGCGCACGCGCCTTGTGGCTGCCATCGCTCGCGGCCGGCGCTGGCTAAACGAGGTTGTGTCAGGTGAGATCAAGGCGGTCGAAGAAATTGCCGCCCGCGAAAAGTGCAGCGTTCGTCAGGTTAATATGACGATCTCGCTGGCCTTCCTTGCGCCCGCTCTCGTTAAAGCCGCAGTCGAAGGCCGGCTGCCACGTGGCATTGGTGTCGAGCGGCTCCGCGATGCTCCCGCCGAGTGGACCCGACAGTTCGAGGCCCTTGGACTCAACCCGCGATAACTCCCGGCACTCCCCATAAACTGTCTCCAGATTGGAATGCACACGGTCACTCCTGTGCTGAAATCGGCCGTTCTGCCCGCTCCATCTCGAGCCACCAGGAACGGAATTTTCGGATGCAGAGACCGGACGCCCAAAATCGCCCCCAGAGACCGCAATCACCCGCAGAGACCGAAAATGCGAGATGAGAACAGCGGAAATCCCCGCTAAAACAGCCTCTTTGCAGTCGAACCGAAAGAGTGCGGTTCGGGGGAAACTGGGTGGTGGGCGCGACAGGGATCGAACCTGTGACCCCCTCGATGTCAACGAGGTGCTCTCCCGCTGAGCTACGCGCCCTAAAAGACCATTGGTGCCGGGATGCGTCCCTATATCGGCTCGGATAGCCGCAGGCAAGGACGGGAAATCGAGTTTTGGGGACGAATCAATCCTCAGTCAGACGGTTTAGGCCGCCAGCATCTTGTTCACTTCGCTGACCAATTCGCGCAGATGGACCGGCTTGGACAGCACCTTGGCATTTTTTGGGGCTTCCGAATCCGAATTAAGCGCAACGGCGGCGAAGCCGGTGATGAACATGATCTTGATATCGGGATCGAGTTCAGAGGCGCGGCGGGCCAGCTCGATGCCGTCCATCTCCGGCATCACGATGTCGGTTAGAAGCATTTCAAAAGGTTCTTCCCGCAGCCTCTGATAGGCTGACAAGCCATTGTCGTAGGATGAGACCTGAAAGCCGGCATTCTCCAGCGCCTTGACCAGAAAGCGGCGCATGTCGTTGTCGTCTTCGGCAAGGAGAATTTTGTGCTGCACGTCGATTCCCGTAGATGGAGAGTCCCCTGCCTTCTATTTGCCCGAAGGTTGGTAAATTTCGGGTGAAGGCGAACTTCCGCTTGGCAGATCGGTTGGCTTTGCGGACAATATCCAAGGTCGCACAAAGCACCTGTTTTTCCAGCTGAACCAGCCGGCCGCGACGGCAGGCATATCACGGCACCGAATGACGGAAAGCGCGAGACTGACGTGACACTGACACCGTTTGAGGATGAATTGTCGCCGCCGTTCGAGATTTTCGAGCCGACGGTCTGGCGCGCGCCGATCATTTTCAACTCGCCGCATTCAGGCTCGGTCTATCCGCGGTCTTTCCTTCGGGCCTCGCGGATCGATCACGCAGCGCTGCGCCGGTCGGAAGATTCCTTCATGGACGAAATCATCGCGGACCTTACAGGTTGCGGATTTCCCACCGTGCGCGTGAACTTTCCGCGCTCCTATGTGGACGTCAATCGCGAACCCTATGAACTCGATCCGCGCATGTTCGCAGGCCGGTTGCCGAGCTTTGCGAATACGCGATCCATGCGCGTTGCCGGTGGCCTCGGCACCATTCCGCGCGTGGTCGGCGACGGCCAGGATATCTATTACGAGCGTCTCGATGTCGAAGATGCGCTGAGCCGGATCGAGGCTTTGTACAAGCCTTATCACCGCGCGCTGCGCCGTCTCATCAACAAGGCGCATCAGACATTCGGCGCCGTCATTCTGGTGGATTGTCACTCGATGCCGTCGATCGGCGTCTCGCGCGATGAGCCAAAGCGCCCGGACATCGTGATCGGCGACCGCTATGGCACCAGTTGCGCGAGCCTGCTGCCGGATCTGGTACAGGATATTTTCGAGACACGCGGATATTCGGTGGGACGCAACAAGCCCTATGCAGGCGGCTTCATCACCGAGCATTACGGCAATCCGGCCAGCGGACTGCACACGATCCAGCTCGAACTTAACCGCGCGATTTACATGGATGAGCGGCGGCGCGAGCGCGGACCGCAGTTCGGCAAGATCGCTGCGGATTTTCTCGAGCTAGCCAATGCGCTGGCGACAGTCCCGCTCGACAGTCTCGGGCCATTTCAGGCGGCTGCCGAATAGGCACTCATCAATAACGACTCATATTTGCGCATAATCGTGCGAACCGCGCCGATACGAGACGCGTGCGCGGGCGACGTATCGATGAAAAAAAGGCCACTTGCGAAAGCAAGTGGCCCAAGTCTAGGGAGGAAACGCCCAAGGAGGGCAGCGATAACGCGAGGCGTTACCGCACCGCAACAATATGCAACCGCAGCGCACCCGAGGCAAGTATTTTCGAAACAATTAGCCATGTCTGGAGTGCATGACAGACTTGCGGTGTCCTTCGTGCAACACCACTAATTATTTCAACGAAATCAAATGTTTGGTCAAAAATCCAAATCGCGAGGCAGGGCGAAAAAGCATAAGTATCAGACCAAAGGATGAATGATCGTTCCGTTTCCAAGTCGTCTCGGTTTCGTTTTGAGGTTCGGTTTGAAATCGGGACTTAAAGAATGAATTTCGTAAGCCCAGCCCCTCCAACGCGCGCCCGCCAAAAATCCGGAGTGATGTAGGGCGGACATTAAATCGCGCGTACACTCCGATTCAGTTGCCAGCCATCTTTCCTTGAGGATTTTTCGTGACGGTTATCGACTTCACCGCTTTCATCGGACGACTGGCGACCGCTTCAGGCGAAACCATCCTTCCTTTCTTCCGCACCTCACTCAGCATCGAGAACAAGAATACGGGCCGCGATCTCGATCCAGTCACCGAAGCTGATCGCGCTGCGGAAGCGGTGATGCGGCGGATGATCAAAGAGAGTTTCCCGCTGCACGGCATTGTTGGCGAGGAATTCGGATCGGAGCGCGCGGACGCAGAATATGTCTGGGTGCTCGATCCTATCGACGGCACCAAATCTTTCATCGCAGGCCTGCCGATCTGGGGCACGCTGATCGCGCTGATGCACAACGGCACGCCTGTGTTCGGCATGATGCACCAACCCTATATCGGCGAAAGATTCAGCGGCGACGGCGGCTCTGCGCGCTTCGAAGGATCGTCGGGGCGACGGAAACTTTCAGTAAGGCGATGCCCATCGCTGGCCGATGCAACGCTATTTACTACCAGTCCGCGTTTGATGAATGCGAACGACCGAGCGCAGTTCGAGCGCGTCGAAGCCGGTGTGCGGCTGTCGCGCTATGGCGGCGATTGTTATGCCTACTGCATGCTCGCGGCGGGTCATCTCGATCTCATTATCGAAACCGAGTTGAAGCCCTACGATGTCGCGGCTCTCATCCCGATTGTGAAGGGCGCAGGCGGCGTCATCAGCACATGGGACGGCAAGCCTGCGCAATCCGGTGGACGTATTGTCGCGGCGGGCGATCCGCGGGTGCATGACGCGGCGCTGAAACTTTTGAACTCCTGAACTCAGGGCTTCGCAAACATCTTCAAATGATCCGCAAGCTGCTGCACCGGACGCGGCAAGGCTGACCGGCTACGCATACAGACTGCCAGTTTCCGATTGGTCCACGGGTCTGTCATCCGGATCGTCCTGATCTTCATGGACTTGCTGTGTCTCCGCGCCGCCGCCTCGGGCACGATTGCGACACCGACACCGGCTTCGACCATCTGGCACACAGCATAGAATGTCCGCAGCCGTGCGCGAATGCGCAAGCGCACGCCGAGTTTCGCGGCGCGGGCTGCGACATGCGTCTGCAAAGCGCTGCCTTCCGTGAGGCCGACAAAATCATGGGCGGCCACGTCGCGGAAGGCGATCTGGCGGCGTTGCGCGAGTGGATCGTGCGGCGGCACCACCAGCACCAGCCGGTCGTCGCTGAACGGGAAATGCTCGAGACCTTCTGAGAGTGTCGCATCCACGACGATGCCGATGTCGGCCGCGCCGGACGCCACCGCGCTCACGATCTCGGCGCTTTCCCGCTCCTCGACATCGATGCTGATCGCCGGATGCTTTGCGAGAAATGTCGCCAGCGCCTTTGGCAGATGCTCGGTCGCACCGGATGTGTTCGACAGCATGCGGATACGGGCTTTCAGGCCCCGCGCGTAAGTCGCGAGATCGCCCTGCATCGCCGCCACATGATGCAGCACGATGCGGGCATGATCGAGCAGGCTCTCGCCCGCAGCGGTCAAGCTGACGCCACGCCTCTGCCGCTCCAGCAACGGCACGCCGAGCGCCGCCTCCATGCCCTTGATGCGCGCGCTGGCCGACGCTAGCGCCAGCGCAGACCGATCTGCACCTGCGGTGATGCTGTGGTTTTCCGCAATGGCCACAAACAGCCGCAAGTCCACCAGATCGAAATGCATGGCCGCTCCTTTCCAGGCGATTACCTGTTGCGCTTCGCGGAATCGAACCCGTCACCTATGGTCTCGTCTGGTGCCGATCCGCAACGAGGCGTATCCGCGATCATCAGCCTTCGTCTGCTCCGAAGGCAACCTCCGTAACCTCCAGATTGTGCCGATGACCGGCCCCGGTCAATGTGCGCGCAACGTCCTCAAGCATTGTCCGCCTCATGACCGATCAGCTTCTGTTCATCATCGCCGCCGTGTTCCTGCTGGCAGGCTTCGTCAAAGGCACCATCGGCCTCGGCCTGCCCACGGTAGCGATGGGCTTGCTCGCCACGCGAATGGCCCCAGCACATGCGCTGGCCATCGTGATCGTCCCCGCCATCGTGACGAACATCTGGCAGACCTTTGTCGGGCCATATCTGCGCGATGTCGTGCGGCGGCTCTGGCCGCTGATGATCGGAACGGTCGCCGGGATTCTCGCAGGCTCCGGATTGATGACCGGGCCTTACGCGCATTACGGCACCATCGTGCTCGGCTTCCTGCTGGTGATTTACGCTATCATCGGCCTGTCCAAAGTGCGTTTCAGCGTGTCCCGCCCCAACGAGAAATGGCTCGGCGGGATTGTCGGCGTGGTGACGGGCGTGGTCGCCGCTGCCACCGGCGTGCAGGTCATTCCGTCGATGCCCTTCATGCAGGCCATCGGCATGGAGAAGGACGAACTGGTGCAGGCGCTGGGTGTGTTCTTCACCACAGCCACGCTGGCGCAGGCGGTCAACTTGACGGGCGCGGGACTCTTGAACGCGACCATCGCGCTGCCCGGCGCGGTCGCAATGGTCGCCGCGTTTGCCGGAATGTATCTCGGCCAGTTGCTACGCTCGCGCATGGACGCCGAGACCTTCCGGCGCTGGTTTTTGATCGCGATGCTATTTCTCGGTTTCTATCTCGCAGGCGACATGCTGATGCGGGTCTATGGCGGAACGGTCACCCACTGAGGGAAACCGATGCGCGGTCGCACGCTTCGTGCTACCGGTTCCCGCATGATCCGAGTCACGCGCGACATCGTCATCGACGAGAAAGACCTCGACATTGCTTTCGTCCGCGCCTCAGGGCCGGGCGGGCAGAATGTCAACAAGCTCTCGACCGCAGCGCAGCTTCGCTTCAACGTCAGCCGGATCGCGCTCGATCCTGACGTGCTCATGCGGCTCACGACGCTTGCTGGTCAGCGCATGACCAAGGACGGCGTGATCGTGATTCACGCGCAGCGTTTCCGCACCCAGGAGCGCAACCGCGCCGACGCCATCGACCGGCTCACGGACCTACTGCGCGAGGCCTCGGTGCGCCCGAAGCCGCGCCGCGCCACGAAGCCCACGCTCGGCTCGAAGGTTCGGCGGCTGGAAGGCAAGAAGCGCCGCAGCGACGTCAAGGCCGGGCGCAATTCGCGCAGCTATAACGACTGATCTTGCCAAGTGATTAGCGGGTAAAACGCCTGCTTTCCCGTCGTGTGACGGCCCGCGAGCGCCTAAAATGGCCGCCTTCAGGAATCGATCCGAACCCATGCCCGTCCGTCAGCTTCCCGTCCAGATCGTCAACCGCATCGCCGCCGGCGAAGTGGTGGAGCGGCCTGCCAGCGCCGTGAAGGAACTGGTGGAGAATGCCATCGATGCGGGCGCGTCGCGGATCGACATTTTCACCGAGGGCGGCGGACGACGGCGCATCACCATTACCGATGACGGCGCGGGCATGACTCATGGCGATCTTGCGCTGTCGGTAGATCGCCACGCCACATCGAAGCTCGACGATGAAGACCTGCTGCGCATCCGCACGTTGGGTTTTCGCGGCGAGGCGCTGCCATCGATCGGGGCAGTGGCGAAACTCGCCATCACCACGCGGCATGCCAGCGAGCCGCATGCCTGGGCGCTGACTGTCGATGCGGGCGCGAAGTCGGACATTGTGCCCGCAGCATTGACGGCGGGAACGCGCGTCGAGGTCAGCGATCTGTTCTACGCGACACCGGCGCGCCTGAAATTTCTCAAGACCGACCGTACCGAGGCGGAAGCGATCCGCGAGGTGATCCGCCGCCTTGCAATGGCGCGGCCGGACATCGCATTCACAATGGCGGGCGAGGAACGCGCGCCGGTGACATGGGCCGCAGCACTGCCGGGCGCTGCAGGACAGCTGACGCGGCTTGGCGATATTCTCGGCGCGGATTTCCGCGCCAGCGCCATCGATGTGCGTGCCGAGCGCGACGGCGTCACCGTTGAAGGTTTCGCAGCAGCACCTTCGCTCACGCGCGCCAATGCGCTTGGCCAATATCTGTTCGTCAACGGACGGCCGGTGCGGGACAAATTGATCCTCGGCGCAGTGCGCGCGGCCTATGCGGATTATCTGCCGCGCGACCGGCATCCCATTGTCGCGCTGTTCGTCACGCTGGAGACGACCGAAGTCGATGCCAATGTGCATCCCGCCAAGACCGAAGTGCGCTTCCGCAATGCGGGCCTCGTGCGTGCGCTGATCGTCCATGCGCTGAAAGACGGCCTCGCCCGCGAGGGCAAGCGCACAGCAGCGAATTCCGATGGCGCTGCCATCATGGCATTTCGGCCAGCAAATAGTCCAAGCAGCATCCCGCGCGGCGGCTGGGACTGGAGGCGCTCGCCGAGCTATCCGGCAGCACCATCGTTCGGTGGCGTATCCGCACCTGCTTACGCGAATGCTTTCAACGAGGCCGCGCAGGCGATCTTCGACACTGGCGCACCGACTGCCGATGTCCGAACGAACGAAACGCCAACCAGCGATCTGCTCGACCGTCCGCTTGGTGCTGCCCGCACGCAGATTCACGAAACCTATATTGTGTCGCAGACCCGTGACGGCCTTATTCTCATTGACCAGCATGCCGCACACGAGCGCATCGTCTATGAACGCCTGAAGGCCTCGCTCGAACGTGACGGTGTGCAGCGGCAGATCCTGCTGATCCCCGAAATCGTCGAGATGGACGAGGCGACGGTGGAGCGGCTGGTCGCACGCGCGGACGAGTTGGAGAAATTCGGGCTTGCCATCGAGTCCTTCGGCCCCGGCGCGGTGGCCGTGCGCGAAACGCCGTCGCTGCTTGGCAAGACGGATGCCGCCTCACTGCTACGCTATCTCGCCGAGCACATGGCGGAATGGGACGAAGCGCTGCCGCTGGAACGGCGGCTGATGCATGTCGCCGCGACCATGGCGTGCCACGGCTCGGTGCGCGCGGGTCGTATCCTCAAGCCGGAGGAAATGAACGCGCTGCTCCGCGAGATGGAAGTGACTCCGAATTCCGGCCAGTGCAATCACGGCCGACCGACCTATGTCGAACTGAAGCTGGCGGATATCGAGAAGCTGTTCGGGCGGCGCTAATTCGCCCGCAGGAACACAAACTCCGTCTCATCATACGCGCGGCGCTCAAGCTCCTCGAAGCCCGCCGGTGCCTTGACCGCCGCAGCAACAGATTCCTCCACCACCACCAGTGCATCCGGCGTCAACCATTTGCCATCACGCAGTGACGCGAGCGCCTTGTCTGCCAGGCCGCGCCCATAGGGCGGATCGAGGAACACCAGCGAGAACGGCTCGACCGGATAGGCAGGGCCAAGATTGGTCGCGTCGCGGCGATAGACTTTTGTCACACCGCCGAGACCGAGCGACTCGACATTGTTACGCAACAACGCGCGCGCCTCCGCGCCATTGTCCACGAATAGCGTGAACGTCGCGCCGCGTGACACCGCCTCGATGCCGAGCGCGCCGGTGCCCGCGAACAGGTCCAGCACGCGCGCGCCGTCGATGGGATTGCCATAGGCATGCATCAGGATGTTGAACAGCGACTCGCGCAAGCGATCCTGCGTCGGACGAATCTCGTTCGACGATGGCGAAGCGATGTTGCGGCCTCTCAGACGTCCACCGACCACGCGCATGCCGAAGCTCAGTCTTCTGCAGAATCAACGGGCTTGAGATCGCGCTTGCCTTTATAACCGCGTTGCGGACGGCGCGGCGGGGCATAGCCGTTCGCACTGTCCTCATTGCGCGCGCGCTGTTCATCGCTGCCGGTGCGCTGGACCAGCACGCGGCGGCCCTTGCTGTCGGAGATCAGCGCGCGTTTGCCCGGCGGCTTGACCCGGCCTTTGGGACGCGGCGCATCGTCTTCCGCCGCAACGTCCTTGACCGGCTTGTCGAACTGCGCGCCGGACAGCGCGACGATCTTGTCGCCAAGCTGCTCGCGCAGCACGCGGCTCTTGATTTCCTCGACCTGACCTTCCTCGATCTCGCCCAGTTGGAACGGACCGTAGGAAATGCGGATCAGGCGATTCACCTCGAGGCCGAGATGCGCCATGACGTTGCGCACTTCGCGGTTCTTGCCTTCACGGATCGCGAACACGATCCAGACGTTCGCCGCCTTGTCGCGCTCCAGCGTCGCATCGATGGAGCCGTATTTCACGCCATCGACCTCGACACCATTCTTGAGCTGATCGAGCTGCGCCTGTGTGACGTCACCGTGCGCCCGCACGCGATAACGACGCAGCCAGCCGGTGTCCGGATGTTCGAGCGCGCGCGACAGGCCGCCGTCATTGGTCAGCAGCAACAGGCCTTCTGTGTTGAAGTCGAGACGGCCGATGCTGATGAGGCGCGGCAGGCCTTCGGGCAGATTGTCGAAGACCGTGGGACGACCCTCGGGATCGTCATGGGTCGTCATCAGGCCGCGCGGCTTGTGATACAGAAACAGCCGCGTGCGCTCGCGCTCCGGCAAGGGCTTGCCGTCGATGGTGACAACATCGCGTTCGGTGATGTCCAGCGCAGGTGAATTGATGACACGGCCATTGACCGCGACACGGCCCTGCACGATCCACTCCTCGGCGTCGCGGCGCGAACACATGCCCGCGCGCGCGACGATCTTGGCGATGCGCTCGCCGGTCTTTTTCTTTTCCGGCGCTGCGCGCGGCGCGCGCTTGTCGAAGTCAGGCTTGCGCTCGCGATAGGCGCCACGACCACCGAAGGCGGGACGCTTGGCAAACACCTTGCTGTCGTCTTCGTTGTCACGGCGCGGACGATCATCGCGGTCGCGCGTTTCGCTGCGCGGATGCTCCTGCCAGTCAGAACGCCCACGCGGCGCGCGGTCCTCGCGCGGCTTGTCGAAACGCGGACGGTCGAAACGTGAGCGCTCGCGATCCGGGCGGTCTTCGCGCGGACGGTCGAACTTGCGCGGGCCACGGTCTGCGCTCGCGGAACGATCATCGCGCGAGAAACGCGGACGGTCATTTCCACCACGATCTTCCCGAGGCTTAAACGAAGCACGGCCTTCGCCACGCTCGCTGCGCGCACCAAAGTCTTTGCGCGGCCCACGCGAAGGTCGCTCATCGCGCCGTGCGTCGTCACGCGGCGCGCGCTTCTGCCAGGGTTTATCGTTGCCGCGATCTTCGCCGCGATTGAATTCCTTGCGCGGACCACGATCCGGCGCACCGCGCGCGGGACGATCATCCCGGTTAAAGCGCGGACGTGCATCGCTACCACCTTCGCGCGGTTTGAACGAACGAGCTTCGCCCCGATCTTCACGCGGCTTGAATGGACGCCCCTCCCCGCGATCACCACGCGGCTTGAACGAACGCGCCTCGCCACGATCCTCCCGTGGTTTGAATGAGCGACCTTCACCACGATCTTCGCGCGGCTTGAACGAACGCCCCTCCCCGCTACGCGAGCCAGCACTGCGCGCGCCAAAGTCCTTGCGCGGGCCGCGATCATCGCGCTGCGGGCGGTCGTCGCGGTTGAAACGCGGACGCGGCGCATCGCCATCACGCGAGCGTGGCGCAACGCGCGACGGCGGGCCGTCCTTGCGGAAACCTTCGCCGCGCGGCGTGTACGGCCGCTTCTCGCCGAATTTCTTGTCTCCGAATTTCTTGTCGCCAAATTTGCGATCGCCGCGCGGCGCGGATGAGCGCGCAGGCCGGTCATCACGCGATCCGCCGCTGGGACGTCCCTTACCGCCACCCTTGTATCCGCCGCCCGATCCGCCATCACGGCGCGGAGGACGGCCGTTGTTTTTATCGTTATCGCGGGGCATGAATAATCTCTCAGGGCGTTGGGCAGAACATGAGGGCTGTCACGGGTCGTGAAATCCATCCGGCGTCGGCAATGCTCGCCTTAATCAGGCGACGTTTCACGCAAAGCCGGGCGGCACGTTCGTGGAAGCGGTCCTGTTACCAGAGTTTATCGGCGGATACGAGGCATGACGGCACGATCTTTCATGGATTTGGCCCTGAAACAGGCCCAAAACGCCGAAATCGGCGGCGAAGTGCCGATTGGCTGCGTGATCGTGCGCGATGGCGCGGTGATCGCGCAGGCCGGCAATCGCACCCTCACCGACCGCGATCCCACCGCTCATGCCGAAATTCTGGCGATCCGCGAGGCAGCGCGCATCACTGGAAGCGAGCGGCTCACCGATTGCGATCTGTATGTCACGCTGGAGCCCTGCACCATGTGCGCGGGCGCGATTTCCTTCGCGCGCATCCGGCGGCTGTATTACGGCGCGGCGGACCCGAAGGGCGGTGCGGTGGATTCAGGCGTCAGATTTTTCGCTGCGCCGACCTGTCATCATGCGCCGGAGATTTATCCGTCCGTCGGCGAAAGCGAAGCCGCTGCGCTGCTGACGAATTTTTTCAAGGCGCGGCGCTGACTACAAATCCAACTTCATGCCTTCGTGCGACGCCTCGAAGCCGAGCCGCTTGTAAAAACGCTGCGCATCGACGCGTTGCTTGTTGGTTGTGAGTTGCAACTGTTTGCAGCCGCGCGCACGTGCTTTTGCGATGACGGCCTGCATCATCTGCTCGCCGACGCCTGTGCCGCGCAGCGAACGATCTACCCGCACGCCTTCGACTTTCGCGATCCAGCTTCCGCGATAAGACATGCCGGGAATGAAGGTGAGTTGCAGGCAGCCCATCACTGCGCCATCCTGATCCCAGACATAGAGCGTGTTGTTAGGGTCTGCGGCGATGACGTCAAACGCGGCCTGATACGCTGTCATGTCGCCGGACAAATCCTCGCGTCCGCGCGCGACCTCATCGTCCGCCAGCATTTCGACAATGCGACGAATGTCTTCGCGCCGTGCCTCGCGAAGCGCCATTACACCTGCTCCGAAAAGAACGCGAGCAATGCATCTGTGGTTGCGTGCGGATTCTCCTCGGGAAGAAAGTGCCCGGCATCGATGGCGTGCCCGCTCACATTTGTCGCCCAACGCCGCCATTCGTCGAGCGGACTGGCCGCGGACGACGATGCGATTCCGGCACCGCCCCACAACGCCAACATCGGCGCCGTGATTTTCTTGCCCGCTTCGAGGTCGGCCTTGTCGTGTTCAAAGTCGGTGTAAGCACCGGCGCGGTAATCCTCGCAGGCGGCATGAATGCGCAGCGGATCGCGAAATGCCGTCAGGTAATGCTGGACCGCACGCGGATCGAACGGGTTGGGTGCGTCTTTCTTTGCCCAGCTTTTGAACGTGCGGCCAAAGTAATCATCGGGATTCGACGCGATCAGGTTTTCCGGCAATGGATTCGGCTGCGCCAGAAACGCCCAATGATAGACTTTCAGTGCAAAGCTGCGATCCATTTTCTGCCAGTAATCGTAGGTCGGCAGAATATCGAGCGTCGCCAGCCGTGACAGCCGTCCCGGATGATCGAGCGCAAGCCGATAAGCAACGCGCCCGCCGCGATCATGACCCGCGAGCATGAACTGCGCATAACCGAGCTTCTCCATCGCTTCGATCATCACCTGCGCCATCGCGCGCTTGGTGAACGGTGTGTGATCGGCGTCGGTTTTCGGCACGTCGGACCAGCCGTAGCCGGGCAGATCTGGAATCACGAGCGTGAATTTGTCCGCGAGCGTTGGCGCGACCTTGTGCCAGATCACATGGGTCTGCGGATAACCGTGCAGCAACAACAGCGGCGGCCCCTTGCCGCCGACGCGGGCGAAAATGCGTCCGCCGCGTGTGCTGATCCATTCGGATGCAAAGCCGGGATAAAGATCGGCGAGCTCGGACATAAACCCTCTCCTCAGGCTTTCTCCCGTGCCACCGCCTGCCAGCCGATGTCGCGGCGGCAGAATCCTTCCGGCCATTTGATGCGATCAATCGCCTCATAGGCGCGGCGCTGCGCTTCGCTCACGGTCTTTGCGCTCGCAGTGACGTTCAGCACGCGGCCGCCATTGGCGAGAATGTGACTGCCGTCGGCTTTCGTTCCCGCGTGAAAAATTTCGACGCCTTCGACCTTCGCTGCATCATCGAGTCCCGCGATGCGCGTGCCTTTTGCGTAATCGCCGGGATAACCTTTCGCCGCCATGACAACCGTCAACGCTGGCTCCGGATGCCAACGCAGATCGAAATGCTTCAGTTCGCCATCGACGGATGCGAGCAGCGCTGGCACGAGGTCGGACATCAGGCGCAGCATCAGCACCTGCGTTTCCGGATCGCCAAACCGCGCATTGTATTCGATCAGCTTCGGACCATCTGTCGTGATCATGAGTCCTGCGAACAACACGCCCTTATAGGGCATGCCTTTCGCTTTCATCGCGCGCAGCGTCGGCAGGATGATCTCGGCCATCGTGCGCTCGCGGATCGCATCCGTGAACACGGGCGCGGGCGAATACGCGCCCATGCCGCCGGTGTTCGGTCCCTTGTCGCCATCGTAAGCCCGCTTGTGATCCTGCGCGGCAACCAAAGGCAAAGCATTATCGCCGTCGCACAGCACGAAGAACGAGGCTTCCTCGCCTTCCATGAATTCTTCGATCACCGCTTCTGCGCCTGCCTGCGCGAACAGCGCATCGACAGCGGCCACGGCTTCATCGAGCGTCATCGCCACGACGACGCCCTTGCCTGCTGCAAGGCCATCGGCTTTCACCACAATCGGCGCGCCGTGTTTGCGCAAGTAAGCCTTCGCTGCCTCAGCGTCGCGAAAGCGTTCATAGGCGGCGGTCGGAATATCGTTCGCCTTGCAGATATCCTTGGTGAAGCCCTTCGAGCTTTCCAGTTGCGAGGCCGCCTTGCTCGGACCGAACGCCTTGATGCCAGCTGTGGCGAGATCGTCGACAATGCCCGCCGCCAGCGGCGCTTCCGGGCCAACCACAACCAGATCGACCTTGTTCGATTTGCAGAATGCGATCACGGCGGCGTGGTCCGCGACATCGAGCGCGACGCATTCCGCATCCTTCGCAATGCCGGCATTGCCGGGCGCGCACCATAATTTCGTCAGCAGCGGAGACGCCGCCATTTTCCACGCCAGCGCATGTTCGCGCCCGCCGGAACCGATCAAAAGGATATTCATGGATAAGGGTCGAACCGCAGTTTCTGGAATGGTAGAAGGGTTTATCATGGGGTTCATAGCCCGCAATAGATTCGAGCCTCGATGAAAGCCACCGCCGCCGAACCGCTGCCCAATTCGCCGGAATTTACCGTCACGGAGCTGTCCTCGGCGCTGCGGCGGACGGTGGAAGACGCCTATGGGCATGTGCGCGTGCGTGGCGAGATTTCCGGCTTTCGCGGGCCGCATTCCTCCGGTCACTGCTATTTTGCGCTGAAGGATGACGGAGCCAAGATCGAGGCCGTGATCTGGAAGGGCGTGCATGGACGCATGCGCTTCAAGCCGCAGGAAGGGCTTGAGGTCATCGCCACCGGCAAGCTGACCACCTATCCCGGCTCGTCGAAATACCAGATCGTCATCGAGGCCATCGAGCCTGCGGGCGTCGGCGCGCTGATGGCGCTGATGGAAGAGCGCAAGAAAAAGCTTGCCGCCGAAGGATTGTTCGACGAAGCACGCAAACAACTTCTGCCGTGGCTGCCAGAAGTGATCGGCGTGGTCACATCGCCGACGGGTGCAGTGATCCGCGACATCCTGCACCGGCTGGAGGATCGTTTTCCGCGCCGCGTGCTGGTGTGGCCCGTGCGCGTGCAAGGCGAAGGCTCCGCCGAGCAGATCGCAGCCGCCATCCGGGGTTTCAATGCGCTGGAAGACGGCGGAAAGATTCCGCGTCCCGATTTGCTGATCGTCGCGCGCGGCGGCGGCTCGCTGGAAGACCTCTGGTCGTTCAACGAAGAGATCGTGGTGCGCGCCGCGGCCGAAAGCATGATCCCGCTGATCTCTGCGGTCGGCCATGAGACCGACGTGACGCTAATCGATTTCGCCGCCGACAAGCGCGCGCCGACGCCGACGGCTGCCGCCGAAATGGCCGTGCCGGTGCGCGCGGAACTCGTGGTTGAAGTGTCGAGCCTCGCGCGTCGCAGCTTTGCATGCTGGCAGCGCGGCCATGAACATCGCCGCTCCGAACTGCGCAGCGCAGCCCGTGCATTGCCGAAAGCGCAAGATCTGCTGAACATTCCGCGCCAGCGCCTCGACCGCGCCAGCGCGCAACTGCCGCGCGCGCTGCGTGCCAATGCTCATATTTATGAGCGGCGGCTGTCGGCCATCGGCGGCCGGCTAAGTGTCGCCACGCTGCGCGCGCAGATCGAACGCGGCAAGGAGAAAGTTGCGCGACTGGGGTTAAGCGCGCGGCGTTGCACCGACTTGCACATCCAGCAGCGCGACACGCGCCTGCGTTACGTGGCACAGCTTCTCAACGCGTTGTCCTACAAAGGCGTGCTGGCGCGAGGCTTCGCGCTGGTGCGCGACGAACACGGTCAGCCGCTGCATGCGGCGGTTGACGTGAGTTCGGGCCAACACTTGAGCATCGAATTTGCGGACGGCCGTATCGGCGCGACGGCGGACAACAATGCCGCGCCTGCGGAAAAGCCGAAAACGCCTGTAAAACATGGGACAAAACGCGCCACCGATTTCGGCGTCAAGAAGGTTCAGGGCGACCTCTTTTAGCCGCAGAACCAGTTTCCACAGGAGCGGATCGTGCCTATATTCGGTCCAGGCTGCGGCCATGCATTCACAAGGATAAAAAAGACGTGCTGAATAAATTCGGATCTTCCGGCAACGGCGAAGCCAAGGTGGAATATCTCGACGGAGATTTCCGTGTGGTCGCGCCGGGCTCCTATGTGCGCTGCGCCGTCACCGGCGAGCATATTCCGCTGGATGAGTTGAAATACTGGAGCGTGGACCGGCAGGAGGCCTATGCGACGCCGGAGGCCGTGCTGGCGCGGCACTATCCCGAACAGGCGCAGGGCATGGCCTAAGTTGATTTTTGTTTCGATGCTAAGAGCATGCACGATAAATCCCCTCTCCCCGACGGGGAGAGGGTTAGGGTGAGGGGTTCTAGATTTATCGATAGATTCTACGCCCTCACCCGATGCACTTCGTGCATCGACCTCTCCACACGGGAGAGGTGAAATCAAAACTTGCGCTTTCGAACAACGTTAGGCCCTCCCGCGCAACGATTTGCGCGCGCTTACAAGCCGTTCAATCACGAAATCGCGCAATCCCGTCTCGTCATCGAAACCCAGCGTCACCGCAAACACATTGATATGTGCGGCATGGTGCGCCAGCCGCGCATCGCTGTGGATGCGCGGCATATCCTTCGCGGTCGTGACCAGCACGAGCGATTTTGCTGCCGCATCCGACATCAGCCGCGCGATGTCATCCGGCGTATACGGATGGTGGTCGTCGAACGCGCGGCGGTCGATCACCTCCACACCGCTATCGCGCAATGTCGCAAAGAACCGCGCCGGATCGCCGATCCCCGCAAATGCGAGCACGCGCTGTCCGCGCAGCATGGCCAGAGACGCGTCATCCGGGACGAGCCGCGCGCGAAGAACCGGCGCGCTCTTCTTATTTAGTGCCGCAGCGACGCCGTCCGCCGCATGTCCCGCGCCGATCACGATCAGCGCATCGGTGCGCGCGATCTGCGGCGCAAGCGGCGCACGCAAGGGGCCTGCGGGAAACACGCCGCCATTGCCGATCCCGCGCACGGAATCGATCACAATGAAGGACGCATCTTTCGCCAGCGCCGGATTCTGGAAGCCGTCATCGAGCACGACCACGCTTGCGCGCTGCGCCCGCGCCAGTTCCGTGCCTGCGGCACGGTCGCGCGACACGATCACAGGGACCGTGGCAACCATCATCAGCGGCTCGTCGCCGACGTCCGATGCGTTGTGCACATTGACATCGACACGGACCGGGCCTTCGAGCGATCCGCCATAACCGCGGCTGACGACGAACGGCTGTTCGCCGAGGTCGCGCAGGATGTTGACAATCGCAAGGGTAGCGGGCGTTTTGCCCGCGCCGCCGACGTGATAATTGCCGACGCAGATGACGGGCACAGCCGACGTTGCACCCGCCCGTGCCATACGCCGCGCAGTGACCGCGCCATAGAGCGCGCCAAGCGGCGCGAGCAATCGTGATAGCAGCGACGGCGGCCGATACCAGAAGGCCGGCTCACGCATCGGGCGCCCCTGCTTCCAGCCGCATCTGCAACAGATACGGCTCCAGCGCGGCAAGGGTCTTGTCGAGCGCGCCGCCCAGCCGGTGCACGACCTCTTCCGCCGCGCCGACCGACCGCTGTCGCGCAATCGGATTGGCCAGGACATACCCGAGCGACTTCACAAAGTCATCGCCGGTCGCGACACGCGCCGCGCCGCCAGCCTGATCCAGCGCATCGTAAATCTCGGTGAAGTTGAACACATGCGGCCCGTGCAGGATCGCAGCCCCGAGCTTGATGGCCTCGATCGGATTCTGGCCGCCATGCGCCACCAGCGATCCGCCCATGAAGACTACCGGCGCAAGACGATAGAACAACCCCAGCTCGCCGAGCGTATCCGCGACATACATATCCGTGCCGCCGCCGGGCACCTCGTCCAGCGAACGCAAGGCCACCTGCATGCCCGCAGCGGACAGCATCCGCGCAATGGCGACACCGCGCTTGGGATGCCGTGGCACGATCACGCTCAACAGTTGCGGAATCTGCGGCGCGAGCTGCCGGTGCGCATCGAGGATGATTTCTTCTTCGCCGGGATGCGTCGATGCGGCGACAAACACCAGCCGACGCTGCATGGCGTCCTTGAGCCGCTCCAGCTTTTTGACATCCGCAGGCGGACCTTGCACATCGAGCTTGAGATTGCCCAGGTTCACAACATTGGGGCAACCCAGCGCCGCGAAGCGCTCCGCATCGAGATCGGATTGCGCCAGGCACAGGTCGAAACATTCGAGCAGCGCGGAAATCGTGCCGCGGAATTTCTGCCAGCGCGGAAACGAGCGCTGCGACATGCGGCCGTTGATGATGACCATCGGAATGCGCCGCTCGGCGCTAGACAGGATCAGATTGGGCCAGATGTCGGATTCGATGAACAGCGCCAGTCCCGGTTTCCAGTGATCGAGAAAGGCCGACACGAAGCGCGGTGAATCGAACGGCACATATTGGTGGATGACATCTGGTGGGAACCGGCGCGCGACGATGGCCGCCGACGTCACGGTTCCCGATGTCAAAAGGATGCGAACATTCAGCGCGCGCAGCCGTTCGATGAGTCCTGCCGCCGCCAGCACTTCACCGACGCTTGCGCCATGAATCCAGATCAGCGGTCCCGGCGGCCGCTCCGCGCTGGGGATTCCACGGCGTTCGCCGATCCGCTGAGGATCTTCCTTGCCCTGCTTCAGCCGCCGCCCGATCATCGGACCTGCAAACGGCGTCGCGAGGGCGGACAGCCGTCGATACATCGACAGCGTCGCGGGCATCACACTAGGCATGATGGCCCTCGTCCAAGCGCCTGCAAGCGCGGCGCATGACCTCGTTCAGCCTTGCTTCCACCCGGTCGCGAAGCATTTGCATGGTCTCATTATCTGCATGGAGAGGCACCCTGACAACCTCGGTGACGATGGCCCGGCTTGCGTCGCCTAAATATCGCAGAACAGATTTCAAGGGGCCGGTTTCAAGTTTGGTTCCGGATCGAGCAGCCGGTGCAGATGAACGATGAAATAGCGCATATGCGCGTTGTCGACGGTTTGCTGGGCCTTGGCTTTCCATGCGGCATACGCCGTGGCGTAATTCGGAAACAAGCCGACCATATCGACCTTGTCGAGATCCTTAAATGTGACGTTATCGAGGTCGAGCAATTCGCCGCCGATAACAAGATGAAGCAACTGCTGTTGCGTGTCGGACATCGGGTTTGTTCCTAAATCAAGCGACCGGCGGATGAATTCAAGCAAGAAACGTGCGCGCGATCACCACAAAATCGGATTGTCCCGAAAATGTTTCACGATATGCGCATGTCGCGCATGCCCCGCTGCTACCAGCAGCCCGTGACGAACGTCGGTCTGATTATAAACCAGGCGTTCACCGGCCAGAGAGGTCATTTCTCCGCCCGCTTCGTGCACGATTAAGTCGGCAGCGGCAAGATCCCAATCGCGGCTATGTCCGGCTGCGAATGCGACATCAAGCCGCCCGTCCGCGACGAAAACCAACCGGAGCGCAAGCGAACCGATACGCGGATGAAGTTTCTCATCGTCGCGCATGCCACCAAGACGCTCAACCAGAGGTTTCGGACCAGCAATCTTAGGAAAATCAATCGTCGCACCGGACGTTGCCGAAATACGTGCGCCATTCAATTCAGCCCCTCGTCCGCGGACGGCGAAAAAGAATTCATCGGTGGCCGGTGCGAACACTGCTCCGAGCACCGGCACGCCGTTTGAGACAAGCGCGATGCTGACGGACCAATCCTTCTGACCGGCAAGATATGCACGTGTGCCGTCGATCGGATCGACGATCCATGTCAGCGGTTTGCCGAGTCGTGACGGATCGTCGGCGCTTTCCTCCGAGAGCCATCCGTAATCCGGCGTGGCCGAACGCAGCCGCGTCTCGACCAATTCGTTCACAGCCATATCGGCTTCCGACACCGGCGACGATGTGCCCTTGATCCAGCTTTTTAGTTCGGTTTGCGACAACCGCAGCGCAAGCGCGCCTGCGTCGCGCACGACATCCGCCAGCAAAGCGGCATCCCGTGTCAGATGGTCTTCGTTCGGCATTCCGGGATCAGCGTCCGGCAATCGTCAGACCCTCGATGCGCACGGTGGGAGCGTTGACGCCGTATTTGAAAACAAGATCGTTGGCCGGGATCATCGATTTGAAAATCTCGAACAGATGACCCGCGATAGTGACTTCGCTGACCGCATAGGTCAGTTGGCCGTTTTCGATCCAGAAACCCGCGGCGCCACGGCTGTAATCGCCCGTGACACCGTTGACACCCGAACCGATCAGGTCGGTGATGTAAAACCCTTCCTTGATGTCGGACATCAGTTCGGCGGGTGTGGCTTTTCCGGCTTCGAGATGAAGATTGTACGGTCCCGGCGAAGGCGAGGATGACACGCCGCGATGGGCATGACCCGTAGTTGCCATGCCGAGTTCGCGCGCTGTCGCGGAATCCAGCAGCCATGTGGTCAGCACGCCGTTGTCGACAATCGCGCGCTTCTGCGTGGCAACGCCTTCCGCGTCGAATGTCTGCGACCGCAATCCGCGCACGCGCAACGGATCGTCGATGATGCGGATGCTGCTGTCGAACAGTTGCTGACCGAGACGGTCTTTCAGGAAACTGGTCTTGCGCGCGATCGATGCGCCGTTGACCGCGCCGATCAGGTGCCCAACCAGCGATCCGGCGACACGCGGATCGAACACCACCGGCACCTTGCAGGTCGCGACCTTGCGCGGATTGAGCCGCGCCACGGTGCGCTCGCCCGCGCTCCGGCCGACATGCGATGGCGAGTCCAGATCGGAGACATGGATTGCGGAGGTGAAGTCGTAATCGCGCTCCATGCCGGTGCCTTCGCCAGCGATGGCTGTGGTGGAAATGCTGTGGCTCGACCGCAGATAGGAGCCGTGAAAGCCTGTCGATGTGACAAGCACCATGCCGCCGATGCCTGCACCCGCCGATGCACCGCCGGATTTCGATACGCCTTTCACAGCGAGCGCAGCGGCTTCCGCCTCCTGCGCGCGACGCTCGAGCTCGCGGACCGATGGCACTTGCGGATCGATCAGATCGAGATCGGGAAATTGTTTTGCCAGCAGCGACGGATCGGCAAGGCCGACATAGGCATCGTCCGGCGCAACACGCGCCATCGCCACCGCACGCTCGGCGAGCTTAGCAATGCCGTCGCCGCTGATGTCGTTGGTAGAGATCACCGCCTGACGTTTGCCGACCAGCACGCGCAGGCCGACATCATCGCCCTCGGAGCGTTCGGATTCTTCAACCTTGCCATCGCGCACTTCCACGCCTTGCGACACGCCGCGCACCGCAACCGCATCCGCTGCGTCCGCGCCAGCCCGCTTCGCCGCCTCCACCAGCCGCTGCGCCAGCGTGCTCAATGCTGTCTGATCGAGAAGTCCGGATACCGATGTTTTGGAAGACGACAACAATGACGCGTTTGGTGAAGAGTTCACGAACGAATTCCCAAGGCTTGATTTCGAATTGGACGCGAATGCGCAATGTATGAGATGTGCCTGTTTTACGCGGACTTCAAGCGATTTCATGGGTTTGGCGGAAAGATATTTGGGTGCCTTGGCAACATCTCGTCAATCATCTCGGCCAAGGGATTGTCAATCATGAGAAGTGAAGCAATGCCGGTGAGACACGATTAACCAGCCTTTTTAAGCGGATTCGGACGCGGCTCTGGCATCGTCCTCCCATCGACCGGGAACATAATTCCGGCGTGGGAGATAAAAGCCGTGAGGCGTCAATTCGGAGTCGGCGGGGTGCAACCCGTCGGGTCGAGCTGCATGTTGCAGCTCGACCCCCAAACATTGCCGGTCAGCTTTGAGGCGCGCGATGGCCGCGCCGATGGCGGCGTCAGGCATATCGAAATCAATCGCGAACGTATTGTCGTGCGCCGTGCTATTGGCGGCATTCGCATGGCGATCAATGTCCGTGTCAGCGACTTCATTGGCATCGCCTGCCGGCAGACCGACGATGGACGCGCGCTTGTGCTCGTCCATCACGATCCGTCGCTGTCGGTGCCGCTGCTGGTCAGCGACGATGACTTGCAGATCGATCTCGCATGGCAGATGTGGGGCGATCTGTTCGCGCTGCCGCCGATCGAGAACGAAAATGGCGGCATCGGCGAAGCGGCTCCGCGCCGCCGCCGCCGCAACATCATCAAGGATCGCCGTCCGAAATTTCTGGTGCGCCGGAAAGCGGGACGCCCGTCCGCGCAGCCGTCGATGCATCGCGGCGAACGCGAGATCATCGCGCGGCATTGAGAGCTAAACGCTGCGCAGCACCGCGTCCGCAACCAGTCCCGCGAACAGCAGCAGGCCCGCGTTGCGGTTGGACTTGAACAGCCGCAGGCACAACGCAGAATCGTCGATCCGGATGGTGCGTATCTGCCAGACAAGATGTCCGGCAAACGCTGCAAGTCCGAGCCACGCCAGCCAATGCGATCCGCCGAGCCACAGCGCGATCCCGATCAGTGCTACCGAAATCCCGTAAAGAATCGTCAGCGCGGTCTGCGTGCGCGCGCCGAACAACAGCGCCGTCGACTTGATACCGATCAACACGTCATCCTCAGTGTCCTGATGCGCGTAGATCGTGTCGTAACCGATCACCCACGCAATCGAGCCCGCATACAGCACCAGCGCCGTCGCATCGATCCGCGCGAGGATCACGGCGAATCCCATCAACGCACCCCATGAGAACGCGAGACCGAGCACCACCTGCGGCCAGTAGGTGATGCGCTTCATGAAAGGGTAGATCGCCACGATCGCGAGCGACCCGATGCCGGTGAGAATGGCGAACAAATTGAACTGTAACAGTACCGCAAGGCCGATGAGCGCCTGAGCCACAAGAAATGCGGCAGCCTGCTTCACAGTCACCTGCCCGGACGGAATGGGGCGTGAACGCGTGCGCTCAACCTGCGCATCGAGATCGCGGTCGGTGATGTCGTTCCAGGTGCAGCCTGCCCCGCGCATCACCATCGCGCCGATCAGAAACAAAACGATTGTCAGTGGCAACGCGCGAAGATCGTGCGCGACGCCGGCGGCCAGCGCGGCGGACCACCAGCACGGCAGCAGCAGCAGCCACCAGCCGATGGGCCGGTCGAAACGCGACAGTCTTAGATAAGGCCGCGCCCAGAGCGGCGCATGGGTATCGACCCAGTTTGCGGTGGAGTCGGCGACAGGGGCTGCGGCGTTACTCATTCAGCCCTCAAAGGACGCAGGGTTACCGCGTCAGCACATTGCCGTTCAGCGTGTCGAACGTGCTGCCACCCTTTTTCAAGGACTTGGCTTCCGGCAGCGATGCGGAGCCGAGCGCTTCGCTCAGACTTGGACCGGCGGGGCCTTGTTGCTGCTGCGTCGCCACGTTGCAAACCTTGGTCTGCAGGTTTGTCGTGTTGGCGTGCCCCTTTTTCATCTGCTCGCCGACCTGGGCGGGGATGCCGCATTTCTGCGAGTTCGTTTCCACGAACTTGATCATCTTCAGTTCAGCCTGCGCGAACGCCCCGATCAATTTACAGGCTTCGGCAGGCGGAGCTACGC
>Ga0209023_10000556_pt1 | contig 56074 bp, 43 predicted proteins | sample LakOneMetagenome_FD_187468 | JGI IMG/M metagenome (GOLD analysis project Ga0209023, IMG submission 187468) | Freshwater and sediment microbial communities from Lake Erie, Canada (SPAdes) (version 2) | ecosystem: Environmental > Aquatic > Freshwater > Lentic | place: Lake Erie, Canada... | reverse complement strand
CCCGAACAGGACCGTGAAACGAGATTACGCCGATGATAGTGCTGCAACCAGTGTGAAAGTAGGTTATCGTCAGGCTAGTTATAAGAGAAAAACCCCGAGCAGAAATGCTTGGGGTTTTTTTTCGTCTAGAGATTTTTCTATTACACTGCCTCCCTATGGATACCAGAACACTTCGCCTGATTGCCACCGTCGTCGCTATTCTGATCGGTATTGTCTTCGTTGGACGCCTCGCGGCGTCGCGCATGGTAAGCGCCAAGAAAGAAGCTGCCGCCTACGCGCTCGCCTGCGAAGGCAAGCCGCTCGGTTCCGCGGAACGGCGCGAAAAGGCGCTGGTAGACGGTTACCTGATCAACCAGGGATTTGACTGCATCGACAAGCAATCGTTTATCGCGGTCGCAGAACAAAAGGCGCGCTGGGAAGCGGCCAACACGCCCGAAGCAAAGGCCCGCGACGCCGCCATCCGCGCCGCGCACGAAGCCGAAAACGCGTCGATTCAAGCACTGGCGGCCACCATCCAGCCGGCGGCGCCTGCCGAGCCGGACCCGGATGCGGATCCGGAAATACCCTATCGCGCACTGGACGCCAATACCGCGTCCGAATCCCAGCTGGCCACGGCTTTTGGTTCGTCGCCCGAAACAGCACGCCAGATGATCGAAGAGCGCAATAAGCGCCCGTTCAAAGATTGGCCGGACATGATCGGCCGCGTGACGGGCCTGAGCAGCGCACGCAACGCCATGTTCGCCAATATCGGCGGCCTGAACGTGAACGGCGAACCCCTGCCCGGCGGTCCGCCCGATGCCGCCATGATCCGCGTCGCGCGCGACTCGCTGCGCAAAGGAAAGGGAACCGGCCTCAAGGCGATTGCACAGTAAAGCTGCACGGCCCGCCAAGGCGCTGGTAGCCATCGTCAAACAGCATCCAGGCCGCATAGTTCCCCGGTGCCAAGCCGGCCGTATCGAAATTCACGCTGCCGCTCGCTGTCGTGATGTATTTCCAGTCCAGCCATTTCACTGAACCAGGTTCCGCACCGGCAGCCCACAGGCCGATCCAGTTTTTGGCGCGGACGCGGGTGGCCGGCAGCGCGAACGTGAATGTCATCTGCGCCCCGCGCACCACCGCCCCTGTGCTGTTGGCGTAGAGCTCCGTCACGCAAACAGGCACCGGGCCGCCCAACACCTCGTAGCCATCCTTGTGCAAATACCAAGCGTTGTAATCGGCAACTGCCAGCCCCGTCGTGTTGACCACCCAGCTCCCACTCTGCTGCGGCACATAGGCCCAGGCGGCGGCGTTGCCTTTTCCCGGGCTGGTGCCGGGACCGAACAGGCCGATCCAGTTCTTGGGATCCAGCTTGCCCGCAGGTGCGGTATAGCTGAGCGCGTAGCTCAGTCCCTTCTGCACGTAGGCAAGCTTCGCCGACAAGGCTGGCTGCTGCGTGCGATTGGTGCCGATCTGCGGATCGGTACGGCTGGCCGCACCCGTTTCCACGTGGCCCGCGATGCGCCGCAGGAACTGCACATCGCTACTGCTGCGGATGGACAAGTCATACCAGCCGAAGCTCGTGCCCAGCGGCCGGCTCAGCGCCACTGTCGCGCCGGGACCGATGATAACCGTGCTGCTCGCGGCGCCGTAGGCATTGTCGGTCACGGTCAGCGTGCACGCGCTACTGCCGCCCATGTTCGATAGATACAGGACAAGCCCCGGCAATGCCAGGTCCGCCTCAACCCGCACTTCGGGGCGCGCCGCCATGGCCGCGGTGCTGCCCTTGAATTGACGCATGAAGCCGTTCGGTCCGTGCACGCTGAGGTCGTACGTCGGCGTCGCAAAGTTCCAGGTTTCCCCGTCGATCGCTTTGCCGGCTTCGACCGCGTAGTACCAAGGGCCGTCGCTGCGCACGGTGGAATAGGCGATGAACGCCGCGCCGCTGCGCCCGCTATTGCGCAGATTGAGGACGAGACGCGTCTGGTTTGTGGTGCCGTCGACCGCCAGCTGATAGGGCAGGGCGCATGCCGGACGGGTGTTGCTTGGATCGCTGCAGCGCTCCTGGCGCGGCAGCGTTTGCTGCTGCGGCGGCGTCGGACTTGGTTTGCCGTTGACCAGCGCATAGGTGGTGCTCTTGGGCACGCTCGCGGGCCACAGTGCGTTGGGGTTCTTGAAGTCGAATGCGCTGGTGAGGTCGCCGCACACGGTGCGGCGCCATGGCGAAATCAGTTTGCAGGCGATCGTGTCACGGGCCTTGCCGCGCGCGACCAGCCACTCTTCCAGGAACCGCAACTGCGAAGTGTGGTCGAACAACTGGGAACACACGCGGCCTCCTTTGGTCCATGGCGAGACAACCAGCATCGGCACGCGCGGACCCAGTCCCACCGGCACGCCCTGGTAGTTTTCGTATTGGCCCACGTCAGCGAGCGTGGTGCGCCCCATCGCGGTGGTAAGTGGCGGCACGTGCGCCGGCATGTGATCGAAGAAGCCATCGTTTTCATCGTAGGTGAGCAAAAAGACGGTCTTCGACCACACCTCGGGATTCGCCACCAGGGCCGCGAGCAGGCGGGCGGCCAGGTTCTCGCCCGCGTTCGGCGAGTTCGGCGCATGCTCGGTGTAATCATTGGGCGCGCAGATCCAAGACACTTCCGGCAGGCGCTTGTTGCGCACATCGTCTGCAAAGCTTGCAACCAGCCAATCGCCCCGGGTCCCGGCGCTATTGCCTTCTGTCGATCCGGCGGCGATGGCACGGCCGCGCTGGTACAGCGGCGAATCGCTGCGCAGCCGCGTGCCATCAGCGTTCACGCGGAAGTTGCGGAAGTAGGCGAGATAGTTGTCGCCATAGTTGTCCCATTCCTGATAGACCTTCCAGCTCACCTGATTGGCCTGCAGCGTTTCCGCATAGGTCGTCCAGTTGGGCGCCGACGCGGTGACTGCCGCCGTGATGTCGTCCTTGGCCGGATCGTTGTTGTAGTAGCCGCTCCCACTGACGTTGTACAAGCTGCCCATGCTGGCAATCCAGTTCTGATTGGTGCCGGTCAGCATGAACATCCGGTTGGGATCGGTGGCGCCGAAAATCGAGCAATGGTAGGCATCGCAGATCGTGAACGCATCGGCCAGCGCGTAGTAGAAGGGAATGTCGGCGCGATCGAAGTAGCCCATCGACAGCGCCGTCTTCTGCTTGACCCATGCATCCCAGCCTTGCCAGGTTTGCTGCGATCCCTTCCACGCATGGTTGGTGCCAACCGACAGCGCGCTCGTGTTCTTGACGTCGAAATGGAAGGGCAGGACCTGGCCGCCGGTGGCGTTGGGCTGATGCCAGACCGGCAGCCCGGACGGCAAGGTGATGGCGCGCGGATCGTCAAAACCGCGTACGCCCGACAGGGTGCCAAAATAGTGATCGAAGGAGCGATTCTCCTGCATGAAGATCACCACGTGTTCGACATCGGCCAGGGTGCCGGTGACGTTGTTGGCCTCCACGGCCAACGCGTCCCGTATGAGACCGGGAAACATCGATGTGCCTGCCGCCGCTGCGGCCATGCCGAGAAAACCGCGTCTGCCTGTCGAAACCATGCCGTACTCCGTTTGAGTAGAGAAGCGGAAACGATAGCGCGGCAATATGACACGGCGATGGCAAAAACTTATGCCAAATCAATATTAGTAAAATTGCTCTACCGGATCGCTGTCGATCTTGGAATTCCGTGACTTATAGTTACTGCACTGCAGCATGCACCCATGAGGAGGTGCTGTGCATTTTCTAAAGATTGGAATCCCATGAACAACGACAGCAAAAAGGCCTATCTGGTCGGCGGCGGTATCGGCTCGCTCGCAGCCGCAGCATTCATGATCCGCGATGCCGGCATGAAGGGCAGCAATATCCGTATTCTTGAAGCCATGCCCCTGCTCGGCGGGAGCCTCGATGGCGGCGGCAATGCCAGTTCCGGCTACACCCTGCGCGGCGGGCGCATGCTCACGACCGACAATTACGAGTGCACCTGGGACTTGTTCAAATCGATCCCCTCGCTGCAGCATCCTGGCCGCTCGGTATTTGACGAGACGGTCGACTTCAACAAGGAAAATGTGCCCAACTCCAAGGCGCGCCTGGTGGACCGCAACCGCTTCAAGGTCGATGTCAGCTCCATGGGTTTCAGCATGAATGACCGGATCGAGCTGCTGCGCCTGAGCGAGGCCGATGAAGAAAAATTGGGAACAAGCTGCATCACCGATTGGCTGTCGCCGGAGTTCTTCGAAACCAAGTTCTGGTTCATGTGGGCGACCACCTTCGCCTTCCAGCCCTGGCACAGCGCGGTCGAATTCAAACGCTATCTGCACCGCTTCATGAAGGAATTCTCCCGCATCGAAACGCTCGGCGGCGTCAAGCGCACGGTCTACAATCAGTATGATTCGCTCGTGCGTCCGCTGGTGACCTGGCTCAAGCAGCAGGGCGTGCAATTCGTCAACGACTGCACCGTCACCGACATGGCCCTGCAGGCGGGCGCCGACGGCAAATGGGTGGTCACGGCATTCGACTGCGTGCGCGGCGGCAAGGCAGAGACGGTGGCGGTGGCCGACGGCGACCTCGTGTTCTTCCAGAATGGCTCGATGACCGATGCTTCCAGCTATGGCGCCATGGACCGCGCGCCCGCGCACCTGACCAAGCAGGACAGCGGCGGCTGGACCCTGTGGGAAAAACTGGCCCAGGGCCGCCCCGACTTCGGCAACCCGGCCGCCTTCAATTCCAGCATCCCCGAGTCGTACTGGGCCTCGTTCACGGTCACGCTGCGCGATCCGGCCTTCTTCGACAAGATGGAACAGTTCACCGGCAACCGCGCCGGCACGGGCGGGCTCGTTACCTTCAAGGATTCGAACTGGTTCATGTCGGTCGTGCTCGCACACCAGCCGCATTTCATCGACCAGCCGGAAGGCACGCAAGTGTTCTGGGGCTATGCCTTGCATCCGGACCGGATCGGCGATTTCGTCGCCAAGCCGATGGCAGAGTGCACCGGCGCCGAGATCCTGCAGGAAGTGTGCGGGCACCTGAACTTTGACCAGTCGGTCATGGCGAGCGCGACCTGCATTCCTTGCCGCATGCCTTACATCACCAGCATGTTCATGCCGCGCGCGCTGGCCGACCGTCCGCTGCCGGTGCCGCGCTCGTCCAAAAATCTCGCGTTCGTCAGCCAGTTCGTCGAGATCGCCGATGATGTGGTCTTTACCGTCGAGTATTCGGTGCGCGCGGCGCAGATGGCGGTCTATGAGTTGCTGTCCGTGGATCGCGAAGTGCCGCCGATCACGCCGCATGACGCCTCGCTCAAGGTCAAGTTCGACGCCTTGCTCAAGGCCTTGTAAGAGGTTGGAATGCCCCGGCGCAAGGCCGGGGCAGCGCTGCTTATTGCGGCTTGTACGATACTTTCAAGTTGTACGTGGATGCCCTGTACCCCTTGAGCAGCACATACACGTCGCCATTGGCCGTCATGTTGACGGTGCAGGTTTCCGTGCTGGTCGACCCGTCCGACTTGCAGGTGTAGGTGGACGTGGTCGGCACAGCCGACTTGCGCACATACAGGTCGGTGTCGCCGGTGCCGGTGGTGTCGGCGCGCAAGCTGCCGCCGGACGCCACCTTGAACGGACCGAAGGATTTGGTCTGCCCCAGCGTGAGGGAACCGCTGAAGTTTTCCACCCGGTCCGCCGCCGCCGGCCCGTCGCTGCCCAGTTCGATCGCATACGCCGCCGCCAATTGCGCGAACTTGAGCGCGTGCGCCGCCTGGCTGCCTGAGTTGGCATAGGTATCGTTGGCGGTATGGATGTAGGGATTGTCATCCCCGTCCAGCGTTTCGAACGGGAACGATGCCGGATACCCCTGGTTGTACCAGGAGGCATGGTCCGAGCAGGCATATCCGCATTTCGAATAGCCGACCGTCACGCCCGGCTGATACGCCGCCACCAGTTTTGCCAGGAAATCGTTCTGCAGGCTGTCGGTGTAGTCGGTATAGATCCAGATGTCGGCCGGCGAACCCTTGTAGTTCGTCATGTCCAGCTGGATAGCCCCGACCACATTGACATTGTTGCTCTTGAAGTTCTGGGCAATGGCTGCCGAGCCCCGCAACCCGACTTCCTCCGCCGCATACCCGATGAACTTGATCGTGCGGCGTGGCTTGTAGCCGCTGGCGATCATGGCCCGGAACGCCTCGGTCATGCTGGCGATTCCTGAAGCATCGTCATCGGCGCCCGGCGCGCGCATGGTCTCGCCAGAACCTGACCCCACCGAATCGAGGTGTCCGCCGAGCACCACCACTTCCGCGGCATTGTCGGTGCCGGTGATGGTGGCGATCACCGATTTCTGGTTGTAGCCGCTGTGCGTGAACTGCGTGACCGAAATATCGCTGCGCCCGGTGGCCATGCCTGCCCACTTGGCGCGCAGCCAGTTCGACGCATCGGTGCCGCCGGTGGTGGTGTAGTAGCGGTTCGTGAACGAGGCCAGATCGTTGATGGTCGTGGTGATGTTACTGGCCTGCATTTGCGCCAGCACACCGGGCACGACTGCCTGGTTGTCGATCACGTAGGAAGGCCGGCTGAGCATGGCCGCGGCCAGCGGCGCCTGCTTGCTCAGCGCGCGCCGGCCCTCCGCCTCGCTGGCGTGAAACATGAAGCCGCCGCAGCGCTTGAGCTCCTTGTGCACCGCCTCGCTGAGGGTGGCGAGCTGGGCCTCGTCAACCTCGACCAGGTGGACCCGTTCGGTGGCGGTCACTTTCGCGCCGGCATCGTTGGTGCGCAGGAGCTTGCTTTCGCGCGCGATCAACTGCGGCGCGGCCTGTTGCAGGTGGGCGAAGGCGGCGTCGCCGACCGTGATCCAGGTCTTGTTCGGCGCCGCAGCAGCGCTGGTGCTGGCCAATAAGCCGGTCAGCAACATGACCAGTGCGCGGCGTGGAAACTGCATCTGATTGTGCATGATGATTCCTTTGGCGTTGGCTTACTGCGGGTTGTAAGTGACCTTCAGGTTGTAGGTTACCGATGTGTATCCTTTGACCAGAACATACACATCGCCGTTGGCGGTCATGGACACGGTGCATGCTTCGGTGCTGGTCGCCCCATCCGACTTGCAGGTGTAGGAAGAGGTGGTGGGCACGTAGGTTTTGCGCACATACAGGTCGGTGTCGCCGGTGCCGGTGGTCTCGGCCTTGAGCGTGCCGCCATTGATCACCTTGAACGGGCCGAACGATTTGGTGGCGCCGCTGGCCAGCGAGCCGCTGAAGTTTTCCACGCGCGGCAGGTTGCCGGTGCCGCCGCTGCCGTCGCTGCCCAGCTCGATCGCGAACGAGGCCGCCAGCTTGGCGAACTTGAGCGCGTGCACGGCCTGGCTGCCGGAATTGGCGTAGGTGTCGTTGGCCGTGTGGATGTAGGGATTATCGCCCCCCATCGACGACTCGAACGGCATCGAGGTTGGATAGCCTTGCGCATTCCATGAAGCATGGTCGGAACAGGCGTAGCCGCAACGGTCGGTGCCGATGGTCAAGCCCGGCTGATAAGTCGTGATCAGCTTGGCCACAAAGTCGCTTTGCAGGCTGTCCGTGTAATCGGTGAACAGATAGATGTCGTTGGCCGCGCCCTTGTAGTTGGTCATGTCCAGCTGCAGTACGCCGACCACGTTGACATTGGCGGCCTTGAAACTCTGGGCAATCGCGGCCGATCCGCGCAAGCCCACTTCTTCGGCCGAGTAACCGATGAACTTGATGGTGCGGCGCGGCTTGAACCCGCTGGCAATCATCGCGCGCAAGGCTTCGGTCATGCTGGCAATGCCGGATGCGTCATCGTCGGCGCCGGGCGCGCGCGTGCTCTCGCCCGTGCCCGAACCGTTGATCGAATCGAGGTGGCCGCCGATCACGATCACTTCGGATGCATTGTCGGTGCCGGCGATGGTGAGGATCACCGATTTCTGCGTCCAGGAATGGGCGAACTGCTCGACCGTGATGTCGCTGCGGCCGGTCGCCATGCCGGCCCACTTGGCGCGCAGCCAGTTGGAGGCGTCGGTGCCGCCCGTGGTCGTGTAGTAGCGGTTGACGAAGGAGGACAGGTCGTTGATGGTGGTCGTGATGTTACTTGCCTGCATTTGCGACAGCACGGGCGTGACCACCGCGCCATTGTCCAGAACATAGGAGGGGCGGGTGAAGGTGGCCGCCGCGGTCGTCAGGGTCGCGGCCTTGGCCAGGGCGCGCTTGCCGTCCGCCTCGCTGGCGTGGAAGGCGAAACCGCCGCAGCGCTTGAGCTCGTGGTGCACTGCTTCGCTCAGCTGCGCCAGCTGGAGATCGTCGACCTCCACCAGGTGCACGCGTTCGGTCGTGGCCACTTTCGCGTGGGCATCGCTGCTCGGCAATACCTTGCTTTCCTTCGCGATGACCTGCGGCGCAACTTTCTGCAAATGGGCAAAGGCTGCATCGCCCACCGTGATCCAGGATTTTCCTGGGGCCGCTGTGGCGCCCGTGCTGGCAAACACGCCAGCGAGCAAGACGGCGAGCACGGCCGGTACCGTGCGGCGGGCGACATGACGCTTCTGATTCTCCATCGTTTTTCCTTTTTGTGTGAAGGGCAGTTCGCCCTGTGCAAAAGCGGAAATCAGGCTGGTGAGCCCGGCTCCGCTCATCCAAGAAGCAGAGCAGCCGGGATGGCCGCAACGGTCGGATACGTGAACGCAGTGGTTGCCATGAAAATGCAACCTTGCAAAAAATACTATCACGCAAATTGGGTGGTGCGACGCATGTGTCTGATTAGACCGACAGTCTAATTTTTAACAAAATCAATGACTTACGGCAATTTGTGGTCGCTCGGCATGGCCCGGTGCTAGGGAGCATCCGTCCCCAGCTCGACCGCCCAGGCCGCTGCCAGGCGCGCGAATTTGAGTGCATGCGCGGCCTGGCTGCCCGAGTTGGCATAGGTGTCGCGCGCGGTATGGATGTGGGGATTGTCGTCGCCGAGCGCCGCTTCGAAAGGCAGCGAGGTGGCGTAGCCGAGCACGTGCCATGCTGCATGATCGGAGCAGGCGTAGCCGCAGCGGTCGCGTCCGACCGTGAGGGTGGGTAGATAGGCCGCGATCAATTGTTCCAGGAAGGCGTTCTGCGCGCGGTCGGTGTAATCGGCGATCAGCACCATGTCCTGCGCCGAACCCTTGTAATTGGTCATGTCGAGCTGCAGCACGCCGGCCACGTCCACCTGGTCCTTGCGGAACTGGCCGGCGATATCCTGCGCGCCGCGCAAGCCCACCTCTTCGGCCGCGTAGGCGATCAGCTTGATGGTGCGGCGCGGCCGGTAATGGCTGTTGGCCAGCACGCGCAACACCTCGGTCAGCCCCGCGATGCCGGACCCGTCATCGTCGGCGCCCGGTGCCACGGCCGCCTCGGCCCGGTTGGCCAGGTTGATCGAGTCGAGATGGGCGCCGAGCACGAGCACCTGCTGCGCCAGGTCGCTGCCGGCAATGGTGGCGATCACCGAGCGCTGCGCATAGCCGGCGTGGGCGAACTGGGCCACGCTGAGCGCCGGATGCTGGGCGCCCAGCGCGGCCCAGTTCGCGCTGAGCCAGTCCGATACCGCTGCGCCATGCGCGCTTTTGTAATAGCGGTTGGTAAAGCCGGCCAGCTCGGTGATGCTTTGCGTAATCCGTTGGGCATCCATCTGCGCCAGCAGCGGCGTGACCAGCGCCTGGTTGGCCAGCACATACGCAGGCCGGGTTGTGCGGGGCGCCACCCGGATCGCTTCGGCATCGAGCGCCTTGCGCGCCTCGGCCTCGCTCGCATGCAGCATGAAGCCGCCGCAGTGGCGCAGACCGCGGTGCAGCGTGCCGGCAATGCGATCGATGTCGCGCGCCGGCACTTCCAGCAGGTACACATTTTCCGTGGTGCCCAGGTCGGTGCTCCGGACAGGGCGGTTGGCGCGGATCGTCATGCGCTGGCCATGTTCGCGCAGCTGGGTGTAGGCGCTTTCGCCCACCGTCACCCAGCCGGACTGGGCGCTGGCCGCGGCGCTGCCGGCCATCAGGAATGCTGCCGCGATGCGATGCCTGTCCATGCTCGCCTCCTTTATTGAAGGAAAAAGCTTACTCCGGCGCATAGCGATGCGGCGCAGCAGGCAGGTGCGTGAATTTGAGAAAAATCAAACCTTCTGGCGTATAGTCGTCGCCATGCGCACCCAAGACGAATTCAGCCAAACTACGCCCGCCGGCCAGATCCGCGGCACCGTCACCCGCCATCTGGTGGCCACCCCGCCGGCACTGAACGTGCCTTATGAAGGCAGCGATCCGCAAGTGCGCGCCGCCTTTCCGGCCGGTTTCTCGCCATCGTACGGATCGGGCCTGGCCTACAAGGGCCCCGGGGCGGACGGCGTGCTTGAATTCTATTGTCTGACCGACCGCGGGCCGAACGGCGACGGCCCGGTGGTTCCCCAGGACGGCGGCACCGACAGCAAGCTGTTTCCCGCACCCGGCTTCGCGCCCGCCATTGGCGTCTTGCAAGTCAATGCCACGCGCGCGGTGCTGGTCTCGAGCATGCCCATCAACACCGAAGCAGGGGTTCCTGTTTCCGGTCTGCCCGTGCCGCCCGGGGCCCTGGGCCATTCGGGCGAAGTACCCTTGTTCGATGCCTTGCATTTCGACCCGGACGGCAAGGCGGGCTTCCGCGCCAGCGGGATCGACAGCGAAGCGATCGCCTTCGACCCGATCGGCAAAGTGTTGTGGGTCACCGACGAATACGGCCCCTTCCTGCTCAATATCGATCCGGTCACCGGCATCGTGCGCCAACGTTACGGTCCCGGCGCGGGATTGCCGGCGGTGCTGGCCAAGCGCCGCCCCAACCGCGGCATGGAGGGCATGACCTTCGACCCGGCCACCGGCCTGGTGCACGCTTTCCTGCAAAGCCCGCTCAGCGACGGCAAGGCCCAATACGCGCTGACCGGCCGCGAGGAAAAGGTCGAGCGCTACGCCGCCTTCCTGCGCTGGATCGTGTTCGATCCGGCCAGCGAACGCACGCTTGCCACGCTGGCCTATCCGCTGGACGCAGCGGCCTACGCCAAGGGCCGCACCGGCAATGCCAAGCTGGGCGATATGGTGGCGCTCGGGAATGGAAAATTCATCGTGATCGAGCAGGGCGAGGGTGCAAACGGCGCGCTTTTCAATCACCTGATGCTGGTCGACACGGCGGGCGCGAGCGACATTTCCGCCTATGGCAGCGAGCTCGAGCGAGGCAGCATGCGCGGCAGCGCAGACTGGGCCGCTGTCCTGCCTTTGCGCAAAACCTTGCTGCTGGACCTGAACCGGATCGGCTGGACCGCCGAAAAAGCGGAAGGGCTGGCGCTGGCCGACGGCCACACGCTGGCGATCAGCAACGACAACGACTTCGGCATGCAAACCCGGATGTTCGATGCGCACGGCGCCGAACTCGACGGCGCCGACGTGACCGGCGTGACCGTCGATGCGGCGGGCCGCATCGTGGACGGCGCCGCCAGCGATGCGCGGATCCGGGTGGCGCCCGGCGCGCCCGATGCGCGCGCGCTGAGTCTGTGGGTGCTGCGCTTTGCGCAGCCGCTCACCGCGCTCTGATCAAAACGATTTTTTCGCGCGCAGCAGCAAGAAATTGACGCCGCTGTTGGGTTTCTTGATGCCGCCATTGGAAACATGGCTGATGCTCAGCGCAGCATCCCAACCGTTGTTGAACACATAGCCCACGCCGAGCTGGTCACCGAACTGGTAGCGGGTGGACAGCTTGTGGTCGTCGTTGTCGTACAAGGTGGACAGGTAGTGCAGCCCGATGCCGCCTTCCAGGTACCAGCCCTTGCCATCGTTGGCGCGCAGGCGGAACATGGGAGTCAGGCCAATGTCCGTCAGATTCTGGTGCTGGCCGGCGATGCCGCGGTAGGCAGTGCCCCGCCATTGCGCCAATGTCGCATCCCAGTAACCGGACACATGGGTGCCATTCGAATCGAACCAGCGCTTTTCCCAATTCGACTGGATGCCGAAGCGGATCATCGCCACATCGACCCCGTCGCCCAGAGCGAACGAGGCGCTGTCGATCGCCAGCGCGCGGGCCGGGGCTAGGGACAAGATCATGATTGTGGTCAGCGCAGTCAGTCGGCGTGATTGCATAGGCTCCCTCTTCAAGACGTTTGTCGTGTGATAGATTGCTGTTCAATTAGATTGTAACTTTCTTCCCACAATATGACTGCACACGATTCAATCGGGCAAGCCTCGCTTGCCTTCCTGGGTATTGGACTCATGGGGCGGCCCATGTGTTCACGCTTATTGGCGGCGAGCTGGCAGCTGCATGTTTGGAACCGCACCGCCGCCAAGGCCGACGCCTTGCGTGCGCAGGGCGCCAGCGCGCATGCGAGCGTGGCCGAGGCCGTGCGCGGCGCCAGTGTGGTGATCTCGATGCTGGAAGCGGGCTCGGCGGTAGGGGCAGTGATCGATGCGGCGTTGCCCTTCCTCCGGCCTGGCACGCTGTGGATCGACATGAGTTCGACCGCGCACGCGGAGGCGCTGACATTTCACGCGCGGCTTGGGCAGCACGGCCACCGCTTTATCGACGCGCCCGTCTCGGGCGGCGTGGCGGGCGCCGAAGCCGGCACGCTGGCCATCATGGCCGGTGGCACCGCGCAAGATTTCGCGCGCGCCGAAGCCGTGCTGCAAGCCATGGGCCGGCCGACCCTGGTGGGCCCGGCCGGCAGTGGCCAGGTCGCCAAGTTGTGCAATCAATTGATCGTGGGCGGGACGTTGAACATCGTGGCCGAAGCCTTGCTGCTGGCCCAGGCCGCCGGCGCCGACCCGGCTGCCGTGCGCGCGGCAATCCGCGGCGGCTTCGCCGAAAGCCGCATCCTGGAGATGCACGGCCAGCGTATGCTCGACCGCAATTTCATGCCTGGGGGCCAAGTCAAAAGTCAGCTCAAGGATTTGCACAATGTGCTGGCGGCGGCGGGCGATGCCGGCGTGGTGCTGCCGCTCACCGCGCTGGTGACGGATGCGTACGAAAGCATCGCGGCGCAGTATCCCCAAGCCGACCAGGCGGCGGCGCTGCTGGCGCTGGAATTACGCAATCCGGGACAGCGCCTCGGCAACGCCCCGGATCAATTGCCGTAATGCTTACTTGAGCGGCAAGCTCATTTCCGCCAGCCGCACCCAGTAGCTGGCGCCGATCGGCAGCAGGCTGTCGTTGAAGTCGTAGCTGGCATTGTGCAGCTGGCAGGGCCCGAGGCCGTGGCCGCCGGCGCGGTGATCGCCCTCGCCATTGCCGATGAAAACGTAGCAGCCCGGCTTTTCTTGCAGCATATAGGCGAAGTCTTCGGCGCCCATGGTCGGTTCGGTGTTGTCGTCGACCTTGTCGGCGCCGGCCACGGCCTTCATCGCTTCGATCGCGAATGCCGTTTCCTTCGGGTGATTGATCAGCGGCGGATAGTTGCGCTTGAACGTGAAATCGATCGTGGCGTTGAATCCGGCCGCGGTATTGCGGGCAATCTCTTGCATGCGCTTTTCGATCAAGTCCAGCACTTCGGTGGTGAAAGTGCGCACGGTGCCGATCAGCACCGCTTCGTCCGGAATCACATTGGTCGCGCTGCCGGCGTGAATCTGGGTGATCGACAGCACTGCCGTATCGAGCGGGTTCTTCTCGCGCGAGATGATGGTTTGCCAGCTTTGCGCGATCTGCACCGCCACCATGACCGGATCGATGCCGCGGTGCGGCTGGGCTGCATGCCCGCCCTTGCCCTTGACCACGACACGGAACTCGTTACTCGACGCCATCATCGGGCCGGCCACCACGCCGAAGCTGCCCATTTCCAGGCCCGGCCAATTGTGCATGCCATACACCGCATCCATCGGGAAACGGGTGAACAAGCCGTCGTCCATCATGCGCCGCGCGCCGCCGCCGCCTTCTTCGGCCGGCTGGAAGATCAGGTAGACGGTGCCGTCGAAATGGCGATGGCTGGCCAGGTGGTGGGCCGCGCCCAGCAGCATGGCGGTGTGGCCGTCGTGGCCGCAGGCGTGCATCTTGCCGGCATGGCGAGAGGCATGGTCGAACTGGTTGATTTCTTGCATGGGCAGCGCATCCATGTCGGCGCGCAAGCCGATCGCGCGCGGCGAGCTGCCGTTCTTGATAATGCCCACCACGCCGGTAATGCCCAGCCCGCGCTCGATGGGAATGCCCCATTCGGTCAGGCGGGCGGCAACCACGTCGGCGGTGCGTTGTTCTTCGTAACACAGTTCCGGATGGGCATGCAGATCGCGGCGGATTTGCTGCAGTTCGGACTGGAAGGCGATAATCGGTTCGACGAGTTTCATCATTTCTCCACTGCGGATGTGATCCCCGCCATTGTAGCCTCTCTGCCATTTCCGCAGGCGCCACACATGCACTGTCCGGGAATGGTTTACAGTAGCGTTTTCGACCTTCGCTTTCCGGATGTTTCCATGACGACCACCCAAGTCCGGGCCACTTGCCCGCACGACTGTCCCGACACCTGCGCTCTGCTGATCACCGTGGAGGATGGCGTCGCCACCGAAGTCAAGGGAGATCCGGACCACCCGACCACGGCCGGCGTGCTGTGCACCAAGGTGTCGCGCTATGCCGAGCGCACTTACCACCCGGACCGGCTGCTGCATCCGATGCGCCGCGTGGGCAAAAAGGGGGAAGGCAAGTTCGAGCGCATCAGCTGGGATGAGGCCATCGCCGAGATCGCCACCCGTCTGGGCACTATTGCCGCAAAGAATCCCCAGGCCATCCTTCCCTACAGCTATGCGGGCACCATGGGCCTGGTGCAGGGCGAGTCGATCTCGGCCCGCTTCTTCCACCACCTGGGCGCCTCGCTGCTGGACCGCACCATTTGCGCCACGGCCGGCTTTACGGGCTATAAGTACACGATCGGCGCCACCATCGGCACCGATCTCGAGCAATTCCAGCATTCCAAGCTGATCATCATCTGGGGCGGCAATCCGATTGCCTCCAACTTGCATTTCTGGATGCGGGCCCAGGAAGCCAAGCGCCACGGCGCCAGGCTGATCGCGATCGATCCCTACCGTTCCTTGACGGCAGAAAAATGCCATCAGCATATCGCGCTGCTGCCGGGCACCGATGCCGCGCTGGCGCTGGGCCTGATGCACGTGCTGATCAAGGAAAACCTGGTCGACGAAGACTATATCGCGCAATACACGATCGGCTATGAGCAACTCAAAGTGCGCGCCGCCGAATGGACGCCCGAGCGCACCGCCGACATTTGCGGCATCACGGTGGCCGAAGTGGTCGACCTGGCGCGCGAATACGGCAGCATGGCGCGCCGCGGCGAACCGGTCGCCATCCGCACCAACTACGGCGTGCAGCGTGTGCGCGGCGGCGGCATGGCTGTGCGCAACATCACCTGCCTGCCGGCGCTGGTGGGCGCCTGGCGCCATCCGGCCGGCGGCGTGCAGCTGTCGTCGTCGGGCTCCTTCCCCGTCAACAGTGCCGCGCTGCAGCGCCCGGATTTACTCAAGAACAATGCCCGCACCATCAACATGACCACCATCGGCGACGACCTGCTCAAGGACGCCTCGCCCGAGTTCGGTCCCAAGATCGAGGCGGTGATCGTGTACAACTCGAACCCGGTGGCGATCGCGCCCGATTCGCCCAAGGTCATGCAAGGCTTCGCGCGCGAGGACTTGTTCACGGTCGTGCTCGAGCATTTCCAGACCGATACCGCCGACTATGCCGACATCCTGCTGCCGGCCACCACCCAGCTCGAGCACGTGGACGCGCACAAGGCGTACGGCCACCTGTACATGATGGCCAACAATGCCGCCATTGCGCCGCTCGGCGAAGCCAAACCGAACACGGAAATCTTCCGCCTGATCGCAGCCCGCATGGGCTTTACCGATCCCATTTTCCAGGAAAGCGACGACCAGATTGCGGCCCAGGCCTTCGATGGCCGCGATGCGCGGGCGATCAACGTCGACTGGGAATCGCTCAAGCGCAAAGGCTGGCAAAAACTGGCAATGCCCGATGCGCCTTTCGCGAACGGCAACTTCCCTACGCCCTCGGGCAAGTGCGAGTTTTATTCGGCCAGCATGCTGGCCGACGGCCTCGATCCTGTGCCTGCCTATATTCCGCCTTACGAATCGGTTGCCACCAACCCGGTACTGGCGGCAAAATATCCTCTGGCCATGATTTCTCCGCCAGCCCGCAATTTCTTGAACTCGAGCTTTGTCAATGTGACCAGCTTGCGCGCGACGGAAGGCGAGCCGCGGCTCGATATCCATCCCGACGATGGCGCCACGCGCGGGATTGCCGACGGCGAGATGGTGCGCATCTTCAACGACCGCGGTTCCTTCGTGGCCAAGGCGCGCATCACGCCCAAGGCGCGCGCCGGACTGGTCGTTGGTCTGTCAGTATGGTGGAAAAAGCTGGCCACCGATGGCAAGAACGCCAACGAAGTGACCAGCCAGGCCCTGACCGACATGGGCCGGGCGCCCACGTTTTACGACACACTGGTGCAGGTAGAAAAACTGCACGCCTAAGAAGGAGCAGGACATGCGGGTCAGCCGTGCAGCCAAGCAAGTACTACTGGCGCTCGCGGCGGCCGCCATGCTTGTCAGTTGTACTAGCCTGAATTACTACGCCCAGGCTGCCCAGGGCCAGCTGTCCTTGCTCAGCGATGCGCGCCCGATCGAGGAATGGCTGTCCGACGAGCACACCGACGCCAAGCTCAAGCTGCGCCTGGCCACCGCGCGCCAGATCCGCACCTTCGCTGTTCAAGAACTCTCCCTGCCGGACAACAAGTCCTACCGCAACTACGCCGCCCTCAAGCGCCCCTTCGTGCTGTGGAATGTGGTGGCCGCGCCGGAACTGTCGCTGAAGCCGATCCAGTGGTGCTTCCCCGTGGCCGGCTGCGTCAGCTACAAGGGTTACTACAGCAAGGACGAGGCCATGGCTTTCGCCCGCTCGCTGCGCGCGGAGGGCATGGATGTCCAGGTGGGCGGCGTGCCGGCGTATTCGACCCTGGGCTGGTTCAACGATCCGCTGTTGTCGACCTTCATCAATTATCCCGACGCCGAACTGGCGCGTCTGCTGTTCCACGAACTGTCGCACCAGGTCGTCTACGTGCAGGGCGATTCGCAATTTAATGAATCGTTTGCCAGCGCGGTCGAAGAGGCGGGCGTCGAACGCTGGCTGGCCGGCTTCGGCAATCCCGCCATGCACGACAATTTCCTGCGCTTTTCCGCGCGCAAGCAGCAATTCCTGACCCTGCTGCTGGCTTGCCGCAAGGATCTCGAGCAAGTTTATGCATCCGGGATACCCGCCGCCGACAAACGCGCCGCCAAGGCGCGCCGCTTCAAGCAGCTGCAGGACGATTACCTGGCCCTCAAGGCCAGCTGGGGCGGCTACCCCGGCTACGACCGCTTCTTCGCCGAACCGCTCTCGAACGCCCATTTGGCGGCGGTGGCCACCTACAACGATTTCATTCCCGCCTTCCGCAATTTGCTGGCGCGGGAGAAGACTTTCCCCAAGTTCTACGCGGCCGCACGGGCCCTGGCCGAGCTCGACAAGGATGAGCGCCACCGCCGCCTGAAGGAACTGGCCGCTGCCGCGCCTGTTGTTGCCGGGACGCATCAATGACATTCTGATAGAGCCCTTGCTCAAATACCAGCAAAACCCCTTGCATACGGGGCCGCTGCCCGATAGCATCACAAGAGGTGTTATAAAGCGCACGCTCGGTCTTTTTTGGTGCGAAAAATAAACGCTGACTGGCCTCGATGCCAGATCCAATAACGATAATGAATAGAGACAGAGGGCACAGGATGGACAAAATTTGGCTGAAATCGTATCCCCCCAACATGCCGGCCGACATCGATCCCGACCAGTACGGATCGCTCGTCCAGCTGCTGGAGGAGTCCTTCACGAAGTTTGCGGACCGTAACGCCTACGTGTGTATGGACAAGTTCCTCACGTACAAGGAACTCGATACGTATTCGAAGCAGATGGCAGCCTGGCTGCAAAGCCGCGGCCTGAAGAAGGGCGCCCGCGTCGCCGTCATGATGCCCAATGTCCTGCAATACCCGATCGCGATCGCCGCCATCCTGCGCGCCGGCTTCACCGTGGTCAACGTCAACCCGCTGTACACCCCGCGCGAACTCGAACACCAGCTCAACGACTCGGGCAGCGAAGCGATCATCGTGCTCGAAAACTTCGCCACCACGCTCGAACAGGTGCTCACCAAGACCGGCGTCAAGCACATCGTCGTGGCCAACATGGGCGAAATGCTGGGCGGCCTGAAAGGCGTGATCGTCAATTTCGTGGTCCGCAACGTCAAAAAACTGGTACCGCCGTTTTCCTTGCCGAACGCGATCCGCTTCAAGGACGTGCTGTCCATGGGCACCCGCATGACCTTCACCCCGGTCAAGGCCACCTCCAGCGACGTCGCCTTCCTTCAGTACACGGGCGGCACCACGGGCGTATCCAAAGGCGCCACGCTCACGCACCGCAATGTGATCGCCAACGTGCTGCAAAGCGAAGCCTGGTCGCAGCCGGCCATGGCGCAGGCGCCGCATGTGGACCAGATCACCATCGTGTGCGCGCTGCCGCTGTATCACATCTTCGCGCTGACCGCGTGCGCGATGTGGGGCACCCGCGTGGGCGCGCTCAACATCCTCATACCGAACCCGCGCGACATCGGCGGCTTCATCAAGGAACTGGCCAAGTACAAGATCAATATGCTGCCGGCCGTGAACACGCTGTACAACGCGCTGCTCAACCACCCGGACATCGGCAGCGTCGATTTCTCGGCGCTCAAGATCTCCAACGGCGGCGGCATGGCCGTGCAGCAGGCGGTCAACGACAAGTGGAAGGCGCGCACCGGCACCTGCATCATCGAAGGTTACGGCCTGTCCGAAACCTCGCCCGTGGCCACCTGCAACCGCGCCGACCTGACCGAATTCTCGGGCACCATCGGCCTCCCGGTGCCGTCCACCGACATCGCGATTCTCGACGACGACGGCAATCCGGTCGCGCTGGGCGAGTCGGGCGAAATCGCCATCCGCGGCCCGCAAGTCATGGCCGGCTACTGGAACCGTCCGGACGAAACGGCCAAGGTCATGACGGCCGACGGCTTCTTCAAGTCGGGCGACGTCGGTATCATGGACGCCAACGGCTACGTCAAGATCGTCGACCGCAAAAAGGACATGATCCTGGTCTCGGGCTTTAACGTCTATCCGAACGAACTCGAAGGCGTGATCGCGCTCCATCCGGGCGTGCTCGAATGCGCCGTGATCGGCGTGCCGGACGAGCACTCGGGCGAAGCGGTCAAGGTCTTCGTCGTGCGCAAGGATCCGAACCTGACCACCGAGCAGCTGATGGACTACTGCAAGCAGCAGTTCACCGGCTACAAAAAACCGAAGTACATCGAATTCCGCACCGAACTGCCGAAGACCAATGTCGGCAAGATCCTGCGTCGCGTCCTGCGGGACGAAAAGAAAGCGGCCTGACAGGCCCGGACACAAGGGCCGCCCTTTGCCGGGCGGCCCTTTGCGTCTGACCGAATATAACAACTAGCGAGGGACATGATGGACAAGTTTTGGCTGAAATCGTATCAACAAGGCGTACCTGCGGAGATCGACATTACGCAGTACCGGTCGCTGACCCAACTGCTTGAAGAAGCATTCAAGAAGTACGCCGACCGCAAGGCGTACGCCTGCATGGACAAGTCCATCACCTACGGCGAACTCGATACGATGTCGGCCCAGATGGGCGCCTGGCTGCAATCGCGCGGCATGAAGCAGGGTGCGCGCGTGGCCATCATGATGCCGAACATTCTGCAGTATCCGGTCGCAATGGCGGCCGTGATGCGCGCCGGCTTCGTGGTCGTCAACGTCAATCCGCTGTACACCCCGCGCGAGCTGCAGCACCAGCTGACCGACTCCGGCGCCGAAGCGATCATCGTGCTCGAAAACTTCGCCACCACCGTCGAACAGGTGCTGCCGAAAACCCAGGTCAAGCACGTTATCGTCGCCAACATGGGCGACCTGCTCGGCTTCGTCAAGGGCACCATCGTCAATCTGGTGGTCCGCAAGGTCAAGAAAATGGTGCCGGAATTCTCGCTGCCGAACGCCACCGCGTTCAACAAGGTGCTGGCCGAAGGCACGCGCATGACGCTCAAACCGGTCAAGCTGGGCCACGACGACATCGCCTTCCTGCAGTACACGGGCGGCACCACGGGCGTATCGAAGGGTGCGGTTCTGCTGCACCGTAACGTGATCGCCAACGTGCTGCAAAACGAAGCCTGGCTGCAGCCGACCCTGAACACGCTGCCCAAGAACGAGCAGCTGGTCTTCATCTGCGCGCTGCCGCTGTACCACATCTATTCGCTGACCGTGTGCGCGCTGATGGCCACGCGCCTGGGCGGCATGAACGTCTTGATTCCGAACCCGCGCGACATCCCGGGCTTCGTCAAGGAGATGGGCAAGTACAAGGTCAATATCTTCCCGGCCGTGAACACGCTGTACAACGGCCTGATGAACAATCCCGACTTCGCCAAGATCGATTTCTCGGGCCTGAAGATCTGCAACGGCGGCGGCATGTCGGTGCAGCAGGCCGTGGCCGACAAGTGGCTCAAGCTGACCGGCACCCCGATCATCGAAGGCTACGGCCTGTCCGAAACGTCGCCGGTGGCCACCGCCAACCGCTGCGACATCAAGGAATTCACCGGCATGATCGGCTTACCGTATCCATCGACGGAAATCCGCATCCTCGACGACGACGGCAAGGAAGTGCCGCTCGGCGAGCGCGGCGAAATCGCGATCCGCGGCCCGCAGGTCATGGCAGGCTACTGGCAGCGCGACGACGAGACGGCCAAGTCGATCACGGCCGACGGCTTCTTCAAGACTGGCGATGTCGGCATCATGGACGAACGCGGCTACACCAAGATTGTGGACCGCAAGAAGGACATGATTCTGGTGTCGGGCTTTAACGTCTACCCGAACGAAATCGAAGCGGTGATCTCGGCGCATCCTGGCGTGCTCGAATGCGCCTGCGTCGGCGTACCGGACAAGAATTCCGGCGAAGCGGTCAAGCTGTTCGTGGTCAAGCGCGACCAGAATCTGACGGCGGAAGATCTGCAGGAATACTGCAAGGTCGAGCTGACCGGGTACAAGAAGCCGAAGTACATCGAGTTCCGCACCGATCTGCCGAAGACCAACGTTGGCAAGATCCTGCGCCGCGAACTGCGCGACGAAAAACAAGCCGCGTAAGAACCGCCACCACGTCGCCCTCCACGAGGGCGACGTTCACGTACGCGTGGCGCCTGCCACGCCGTCTTCCACCACGAACGACGCCAGCATCGACGTGCCGGACTTCGGATCGTGTACATCGTCCAGCCCCACAAACAGGGTCGACGTCTTCTCCGGCCTCACCTCCATCAGCATGAAACCGCGCTTGTCGCTGCGCCCGAAATGGGTATGCGGATTCATCTCTACATACTGCTGCGTGCGCGCCTGCGGCCGCGAGCTCGACGTTACCGAAGTCCCGCAAAACTCGGTCGCGATGACCGGGTTGCGCCTCGACGAAGGCCGGTCGAAATCGTTCTGCAAGTCGCTCGCATAGAAGGTGTGCACGTCGCCCGCCAGCACGATCGGATTGGCGGCCTTGCTGGCACCGAGCGCCTCGAACAGCCGTGCGCGCGCCGCCGGATAACCATCCCACCCGTCATTCCAGAAGCGCCCCGCGCCGGGCTTCGTGACCGGCAGCTGGCTCGATTGCGCCATCGGCGTTTGCTGCGCCAGGAAGTTCCAGCGCGCGCCCGAGGTGCGCAATCCCTCTCCCAGCCACGCTTCCTGCGCGGCGCCCAGCATGGTTCGGCGCGGGTCGCTCAGCTCCTTGCAGGCGCGCGTGATCGAGCTTGAACCGCCGCGCTCCCTGGGCGCGCAGGCGTGCGTGGAACGGTACTGGCGGTCGTCGAGCACATGAAAGCGCGCCAGCCTGCCCCAGTCGTAGCGCTGATACATGCGCAGCTCGCCGAACGCGTTCTGGCGCGGTACGGCCAGGCGCACCGGCATATGCTCGTAAAAGGCTTGATAGGCCGCAGCGCGGCGCGCCGCGAAGCTTGGGTCGCGCCGCTCGTCGCTGTCGCGCGCATAGTCGTTGGCGACCTCGTGATCGTCCCAGGTGACAATCCAGGGCGCGGCCAGATGGGCCGCCTGCAGGTCGGCGTCGGTCTTGTACTGCGCGTAGCGCGCGCGGTACTGGGCCAGCGTGAACGATTCGTCGACCCGCTGCGCGCGCGCCGGATGGCGCAAGCTGTACGGCCCCCATTCATAGATGTAGTCGCCCAGGAAAGCGACCAGGTCGGGCGCGGCAGCGGCGATGTGGCGGTGCGCCGCGTAGCTGCCGAATTCCCAGTGCTGGCAAGAGGCGACGGCCAGCTTGAGCAGAGACGGCATGGCCGCACGCGCCGGCGCGGTGCGCGTGCGCCCCACGGGGCTGACGGCGTCGCCCAGCATGAAGCGGTACCAGTACCAGCGGTCCGGTTCCAGGCCCGTGACATCCACGTGCACGCTGTGCGCCAGCTCGGGCGGCGCGATAGCGCTGCCGCTGGCGGCCAGACGTGCGAAATGGGCGTCGTGCGCCACTTCCCAGCGCACGGTGAACGCGAGCGGGCCGCTGGAGGCGGCGTTGAGGGGATCGGGCAGGATGCGGGTCCACAGCACCACCGCATCGGGCAGCGGCGAGCCGGAGGCCACACCCAGGCTGAAAGGATAGGCAGGTGGCGCGGCGCCTGCTGGCGCTGGCAGGCAAAGCCCCGCAGCGCCGAGCAGGAAGACACGGCGCTCCATCGGCGCTTAGCCGGAGACGAGCGACTCGAGCGGGGGCAGCTGGCGCGGTTTGCGGTCAGGGCCGGTGGCGACATAGGTCAGCGTCGCTTCGGTGACCTTGACGGTGTCCGCCTGCAGGCGGTTGCGCTCCGCATAGACTTCGACATACACCGTGATTGAAGTATTGCCGACCTTGACCACGTCGGCGTAGAAGGACAGCAGATCGCCCACGAACACGGGGTTCTTGAAAACGAAGGAATTGACCGCGATGGTGGCGACGCGGCCATTGGCGCGTCGGGTCGCTGGCAACGAGCCGGCGATGTCGACCTGGGCCATGATCCAGCCCCCGAACACATCGCCGTAGACATTGGCGTCGGCCGGGGCGGGCATGACCCGCAGCTGCGGCATCCGGCCTGCGGGCAGGGCGGCGTTGATCGGGTTGTGTTGGACGTTTTCTGGGGAGGTCATCTTGAAATTCTCATGAAGGGCTACAATTACCCAGATTGAATCACAAATCCCGGACCTCTGCCATGCGACGACACCCGAACAGCCCTCCCGCCCCGGAGACCGACCCGAAAGCGGTCGTGCGCAGCGACTGGGCCGTGATCAAAACGCTCTTTCCCTACTTGTGGGTATATAAATGGCGCGTGATCGCCGCCATGGCCGCGCTGATCGGCGCCAAGCTGGCCAACGTGGGCGTGCCGGTGGTGCTCAAGAAGCTGATCGACCAGCTGACCATCGACCCGTCCAACCCCAAGGCGCTGCTGGTGCTGCCGCTGGGCGCCCTGGTGGCCTATGGCCTGCTGCGCCTGTCGACGACGGTGTTCACCGAGCTGCGCGAATTTCTGTTCTCGCGCGTGACCCAGCGCGCGGTGCGCACCATCGCCTTGCGCGTGTTCCGCCACCTGCACGCGCTGTCGCTGCGCTTCCACCTGAACCGCCAGACCGGCGGTATGACGCGCGATATCGAGCGCGGCACGCGCGGCGTCAGCTCGCTGATCTCGTTCACGCTGTTTAACATCCTGCCGACGCTGGTCGAAATCACGCTGGTGCTGGGCTACCTGATCACCCACTACGACATCTGGTTCTCCGCCATCACCGGCGTGGCGCTGGTGAGCTACATCGTGTTCACGGTGCTCGTGACCGACTGGCGTACGCACTTCCGCCGCACCATGAATGACCTCGATTCGAAAGCCAATACGAAGGCCATCGATTCGCTGATCAATTACGAGACCGTCAAATATTTCGGCAATGAGGATTACGAAGCCAATCGCTACGACGAAGGGCTCAAGAGCTACGAGAACGCGGCCGTGCGCTCGCAGACCTCGCTGTCGCTGCTCAACACGGGCCAGTCGCTGATCATCGCCGCCGCAGTCACGATGATCCTGTGGCGCGCCACCGAAGGCGTCATCGCCGGCACCATGACGTTGGGCGATATGGTGCTGGTCAATGCCTTCATGATCCAGCTGTACATTCCGCTCAACTTCCTGGGTGTGATCTACCGCGAGATCAAGCAAAGCCTGGCCGACATGGAGCGCCTGTTCTCGCTGCTCGACCAGAACCGCGAAGTGGCCGACAATGCCGACGCGAAAGCGCTGGCCACCCACGGTGCCAAGGTCGTGTTCAGCAATGTCGACTTCAGCTACGAGACCAAGCGCCAGATCCTGTTCGACGTCGACTTCACGATTCCCGCCGGGACCACCACCGCCGTGGTGGGGCATAGCGGCTCGGGCAAATCGACGCTGTCGCGATTGCTGTTCCGCTTCTACGACGTCAACAGCGGTGCGATCACCATCGATGGCCAGGATTTGCGCACTGTTACCCAGGAGTCGCTGCGCCGTGCGATCGGCATCGTGCCCCAGGATACGGTGCTGTTCAACGACACTATCGAATACAACATCGCCTACGGCAAACCGGGCGCCTCGCACGACGACATCGTGGCGGCCGCGCGCGCGGCATCGATCCATGACTTCATCGAGAGCCTGCCGGACGGGTACAAGACGATGGTCGGCGAGCGCGGCCTGAAACTGTCCGGCGGCGAGAAGCAGCGGGTGGCGATCGCGCGTACCCTGCTCAAGGATCCCGCGATTCTGATCTTCGACGAAGCCACGTCCGCGCTGGACTCCAAGGCGGAGCAGGCGATTCAGGCCCAGCTCAAGGAAATTGCGAAGAACCGCACGACGCTGGTGATCGCGCACCGCCTGTCCACGGTGGCCGACGCGCAGCAAATCCTGGTGCTCGACCATGGCCGCATTGTCGAGCGGGGCACGCATCAGTCGCTGCTTGCGGCCGACGGCTTGTATGCGCAGATGTGGGAACGGCAGCAGGCCCGCAAGGATGAAGAACTGGCTTCGCCGGTGCCGGTCGATTGAAGATGTTGACGTTAGCTGGGATCTTTCATCTGCGTCAGCAAGCGCCAAGCCATAAAGCCAAGCACACCCACGCCGAGCACCAGTACCGCCCATAGCGCGAAGATGCGCAGACGGGCCGGCCCGTGCTCGTCCGGTGCGGCCGTCACGCTGTTGTGCGTCAGCGTACCGGGCACCGCTTGTTCCAGCGCTTGCAGTTCGGCTGCGCTGAATCCCGGCGCTACCTGCGACACGTCACGCTGCCCGGGCTTGGCGCCGGTGCGGCCGAAATGCAGCGTGTACGGCGCAGCGCCGCTGGCCATGAACACCATCGCCGTCGGCGCCCATGATAGTTTCATCTCCGGCTGCGCGCTGCTCGCTTCCTGCGGCCGCAGCACCCATGCCTGGGCGTGCAGGTCCGGCAAATCGAGCTCGCCCGAATTGCGCTGCTGTCCGTTCTGGCTGATCTTGGAGAAGGTGGCCTGCAGGCGCGGCACGAATGATGGCGGCGTGGCCTTGGCCCCTTTCAGGTTCGGCGGCTCAATGTAGGTACCCACCAGCGCCGGCAGCACGATGTTCTGTTCCGAAAAAACCAGGTTCATGCGGCGCACCGGAATCGCCACCGCGGCGTCGTACACCAGGTCGTTGGGGAACAGGCCGGCGCGCGGCTTGAGCGTCACGCTGTCGAGGATGGGCGGCGTCGCCACCGCTTGCGGCACTTCCGCCACGATGGACGCGAACTGCAGCGGCTTGCCCTGGCGCCATGACAGGCGCGCATAGCGGAACGCGCGCGCTTCGAATTCCATGCGGTTGTTGCGCAGCGTATCGTGTTCGCGATTCTGCAGCCAGCTCAGGCTCGCATAGCCGACCGTGTCCCATCGCCGCAGATCGTCGCTCACTTCGAGCTGCACCTGGCCCTCGTAGTTGTCCACGCCCTCGGGCAGGGTGAAAACCAGGGCGTCGATTGCCGCGTCGGACTTGCCCACATCGAGCACCAGCGCGCCCGCGGCAGGCTGCTGTCCCGCGCTGGTGTGACGGGTCGTGATCGACGTGACCGCGCCGTCGGCCGAGGTGCGGATGTCGACATCGTTGCGCACGTCGCGTGTGTCGCCGGCACTGATCCCGACCGGGAACAGCTTGACCGGCAGCTGGCGCCGGCTCGCCTGCGTTTGCGCCGCCGGCTGCACCAGCGCATACGGCAGGGCCTTGCCGGACGCGTCGAAGATGCGCAGATCGTCGAGCGTGGCGCTGCGCGCGTGCAGATACACATCCTTCGGCAGCCGCAGTTGAACGACAGCGTTCTTGGCGCTGACCGTCAAGGGCAGCGCATGCGAGTAGTCGGCGGGTGTGTCGCCCGCCTGCGCGGTCGCGCATGTGAATGCCAGAACAAGGGCAGTTAAGGCTGGCAGGTTTCTCATTGATTCTCCGTGTTTTCAGGCGTCGCATTCGGATAGGGCGCCAGGTAACCGATCAAGACCATCAGCAGGCCGACACCAACAAACGACACGATGCGCGCCACGCTGCCGACGCCGTCGAGGTCGACCATGAACAACTTGATCGTGACCAGGGCCAGGAAGCCTGCACCCAGCATCCACTGCTTGCGCGAACCCTTTGCCGCCGCGCGCCACATCAGGAGCAGCGCGGTGACGCTCCATACCAGCGACAGCATGGCCTGGACGAATTGCGATGCGAACAGGTCGTCAGCCTGATACGGGATGCCGAGCACGTGCGCCGCAGTACGCAACAACATCAGGTTCAGCCAGACATACGCCGCCACTGCGCCCGCCATCGGCAGCTTGCGCACCAGCGCATTTTCGCCTGCGTCGGCCTTGAGAAGCCGGTAGCACGAAGCGCCCAGCAGCAAGGCAAAGCCGGTCGTCAGATCGAGCGGGTTCAGAAGCGGGATATAGGGCAGCGGCGCCATCGTGCCGTCCTGGATCAGGTTCCAGACAAACGCCAGCACCAGCGACCACAGTGCGGCGGCGGGCAGGAGCACCTTGCGGTACCAGCTGGCGATTGGCGCCACGGGCCAGCGTTCGCTGTCGCTGCGTTTGATGAGCCACAGTACCACCAGCATCATGGCCCATGCCGGCACGAAGGTGGACCAGCTGGCGCCGGCCGCCAGTTCGCCGCCGTTGAGCCATCCCGCGATCCAGATTTCGCCGGTCTTCCACAGCATGATCCACGGTCCTGCAGTGCGAATCAGGTGGATCAGCTTGAGTGCCGGCGCGGGCAGCTGCCAGCCTGCCGCGGGCCACATCCGCAGCAGCGCCTCGCTGGCCATCCACGCCGCAGCAAAGCCTGCCCACGCGACAGTGCTCGGCATGACGTTGTCCAGATACAGTTTGCTCAGCACCAGGGCCGAGGTCAGGGCGAGCGCGAACCAGGCGCTCACGCTCAGCGACCGCAAACCGTCCCACTTCAGCCGGCGCGCCAGCAGCGCGAATCCGATTGCCGAGAAGGCCGCGCAAGCGCCATACAGCGCAACCCAGTCACCCGACGCATGCGCAAAATTGAACGCCAGCGTACCGGACACCGCATTGAGAATCGGTCCAAACCACCACAATGCGGCCCACGCCATCATCGGACGCGACAAGCCCGCCGAACCGGGCACGGACGGCATGCGCCACAGGTTCCAGCTGGTGACGAGCGCCGCCGCGCAGATGATCAAGGCCCCCAGCAGCGGCTTGTCGAACAGATCCGGGCTGGTTTCGGTCCAGTGCCAGCTTTGCGCCACGGCGATGAACAGGGCTGCGCCGGCGACCAGCTGCGCGATCAGCGAGAAGGTGCGCGCGCGTTGCCATTGCATGCGCAGTGCGATGCCTGCCAGGATGGCCGCTGTGGCCAGCCCGCTCGCGGCCAGCATGTTCGCTTGCGCCGTGCCGTGCTGGCGCAGCAGGATTTCAGTCCAGGCGCCCGCCATGAACCAGATCGCGGCGAACGCCAGGAACCAGCTCGACGCATGGGGGAACGCGTGCCCGTCGCCGTCCTTGTGGCGGCGCAGCGTGGTGGCCATGAAGAAGGCCGATGCGGCCAGGACCAGGAAGCCGAGCCACAGATTCGATTCCCGCGCCGCCTGGGGCGCCAGGCCGCTGATGGCGCCAATGAACGAGATCCACGCGCCGGCCTGCACCAGCATGCCGAACATGAAGGCGAGGCGCTGGCGCTGACGCAGCGCGACCCAGGTGACGCCGGCGCCTTCGAGCGCCCACGCCGCCGAGGTCCAGCGCCCGTCAAGCGCGAACGGAATGGCCAGTGTGCCGAACACCAGGCCCAGCGCGAGGAAGGATTCGACCAGCAGCTTGAGGTTGCCCGCACGACGGCGCCACAGCGCTACCGATAGCGCCACGTAGAACAGGCCGAAGCCGAGCGCCGAGAAGGCGTTGCCGAATTCGACGTGCTTCATCAGGCCCAGTTGGAGGGCGAAGGCGGCCAGCGCGGTGCCGAACACGATGGTCGCATCCACATAGGCCTTGTCTTCCACCGTGCGGCGCATGGCGTACACCACCGCGATGGTGACGTAGAACAGGAAGAACAGGATCAGGAACAACTGGGTCGACAGATAGTGCTCATCGGCCGAATAGCGCAGCACGCCCCAGGCGGTGCCGATCACGAAAGTGAAGGCGAAGCCGAGCAGGTTGAGCGCGCGCCAGGTGCGCTTGAGCGCGATCGCCAGCACGCCGGCATTGAGCAGGGCGTAGTACGAGAACAGCGCAATGTGGCTGCCGCTCCCGGTGGACGTCATGATCGGCGACAGGAAGCCGCCCGCGATGCCGAACACCGCCAGCCAGACCGCGTTCTGCAGCACCGCCAGCAGGCAGGTAAAGGCGGTCAGCACGAACAGCAGTCCGAAGGCCAGGCCCGAGGGAATGAGCTGATACAGGCGGAAGGCGCCGAAGGTCACCAGCATCAGGATCGCCAGCGCGGCGCCCTGGATCGGCAGGCTCAGATTGCGGTGCGTCAGGCGCATGCGCCAGCCCCAGATCAGCAGGCCGATATCGGCCAGTACGATGCCGGCGAGGCGCAATTCGATCGGCACCGTGACGCGTTCGGATGCGTACTTGAGCAGGAAGCTGACGCCGATGAACAGGATCAGCAAGCCCATTTTGGCCACGAGGTTGCCGGTAAAGAGCCAGTTCTTGGCGGCGACCAGCCAGGCCGGCGGCGGAGCAGGTGGGCGCGGTGGGACGGGTGGCCGGGGCGGTGCGGGCGGCAGCGCACTGGCGGTGCGCGCAGGCGCGGCCGCTGCAGGCTGGGGCGGCGGCGCCGCAACAGGCGGTCGGACCACAGGCGCGGGCGGCGGCCGTGGGGCGGGCGGAGGCGCGGTGTCGGGCATGATGCGCGGCTGCGCTGCTGCAGCCGGCGCAGCATCGGCTGCAGCGCGGGGCTGCTGCTCGATTGCTTCAAGGGCCTTGCGCAGCCGCCGCACTTCGTTTTCCAGGTCTCCGACGCGGGTGCGCAAGCCGCGCGAGGCCAGCATGGAGGCGAGAAACGGGTAGCCAAACACAAATCCGCCGACCAGTAGAATTAGCGATTCCATTCCATCCCTTAGTTGTCAATATGGAAAACTTCGGGGAATTGTATCGCGCGGCGCGGGACGGTCCGTGAATTTTTGCGAGGGTGCATGATCAGCTACCATTCGTTTCGATTTCCGCCATCATGGTCGGCGACCCTTGACTTTTGAATAAGCGAAGTGGAGACTTGGTAGCTATTGCGTCGTGATAACTGACAGGTGAACGATGGCAGAAGCAATTCAGCTTGCGCTGGGGAACGCGGGCGGCGTCAAGAGCCGGCGGCTGACCCTGATCGCCTGGCTGTTTTCCGCGATTATTGTCCTGTCGCTCGCGTTCACCTATTACGGCATCGGCCTGCTTGCCGCGGGTCGCGCCTACGTGGGCGGCGAGGGCCTGTGGTCCAAAGCGCAGAAGGACATGGTGTACGCGCTGGCGCGCTACGCCCGCTATCACAACATCGACGACTATCACACCTTTTTGGCTTCGCGCGCAGTGATACTGGGCGACCGCCAGGCCCGGCTCGAACTCGAAAAACCGGCGCCCGATCTGCAGATTGCGCGTAACGGTTTTCTGCAGGGGCGCAACCATCCGGACGATGTGGACGGCATGATCCAGCTGTTCCGCCATTTCCGCCGCATTCCCGACATCGATCAAGCGATCAACATCTGGACCCGTGCCGACGCCGAAATCGATCAGCTGATGGCGCTGGGCGACCAGATTCACGCTTCGATTCAGAGCGGCAGGACCGAGGACGCTGTAATGCTGCCGTATCTGCGCGGCCTGTTCGCCGTCAACCAGCGCCTGATGCCGATGGAAGACGCGTTCTCGTCCACGCTCAACGAGGCCGCGCGCAAGACCCAGATCGTGCTCGTGATTGCCCTGTTCACGGGCGTGTCGATGTTCCTTGCCGCCGCCCTCCTGTTCTCCAGGCGCCTGGTGCGGCAGAGCGGAGCGATCGAGTCCGCGCTGCGCCAGGGCGAGCACCAGTTGCGCGGCCTGCTGCAGTTTGCGCCGCTGCCGATCATCATCGTGCGCCTCTCCGACCAGGTTGTCCTGTTCGCGAACGAGCACGCACTGCGGCAATTTAAGATGTCGCCCGCCCAGGCGGGGACCGCACGCGCCAGCGATTTCTACTTCAATCCCGACGACCGCGACCGCCTGATTGTCCATCTCAACGAGCATCAGAGCACCGCCGACTGGGAAGTGCGCCTCAAGGACCGCGACGGCGTGCCGTTCTGGGCTTCGCTGTCGTCGCAATGCATTGCCTATCACGGCCAGCAGTGCGTGCTGACAGCCTTGAGCGATATCGACGTGCGCAAACGGAACCAGCAGGAGCTGCACCGGCGCGCCTATCACGACGAGCTTACCGGCTTGCCCAACCGTGCCATGTTCATGGCCAGCCTGGACGAAACGCTGGAGACGAAGGGCCGCGACGGCGGCAAGTTCGCCCTCATGTTCATCGACCTGGACCGGTTCAAGGTCATCAACGACGAGCTGGGACACAGCGCCGGCGACAAGCTGCTGCAGGAAGTGGCGATCCGCCTGCGGGCAAGCGTGTTCGCCTCGGATGTGGTGGCGCGGCTGGGAGGGGATGAATTTGTGATCCTGGTGACCAAGAAGGCCGACCCGGACATGCTGCATCAGACGGCCAACAACATCATGACCGCGCTGCTCGCGCCGATTCAGCTGGACGGGCACAGCGTCACCATCACGGCCAGCATCGGCATCAGCTGCTATCCGCGCGATGGCGTCGACCTGATGACGATGATGAAAAGCGCGGACCGCGCCATGTACCGTGCCAAGGAAAACGGCAGGAACAACTTCCAGTGGTATGGCGCCGACAGCACGCCCGCGCCGGCGCGGCTAGAATCGCGCGTTTGACGCCGCCGGCCCGCAGATCAGTAGGTGTAGAACATACGCTGGATTTCTTTGCTGTTGCTGGTCTTGGTCAGCGCCAGCATCAGCAGGATGCGCGCCTTTTGCGGATTGAGCGTATCGGCCACCACGAAATCGAGTTCATCGTCGTTGGCTTCGCCGTTGCGGGCCAGGATGCCTTGCCCGACGCGGCTGGCGCGCACGATGAGCGCACCCTTGGCGCGTGCCGCCTTCAGCGCCGGCACCACTTTGGCCGCCAGGCTGCCGTCGCCGACGCCGGCGTGGATGATGCCCTTGGCGCCAGCTGCCATAAAGGCGTCGACCGCCACCGGCCCCACGTTGGCATAGCCATACACGATCTCCACGTTCGGCAGCGATTGCAGCGCGCTGATGTCGAACTCCGTGTCCACGGTGTGCTTGCGCAGCGGCTGGCGATAGAAGAAGGCGCGGCTGCCCTGGATGTAGCCGAGCAGACCGAGTTCCGGCGTGCGGAATGCGTCCAGGGTCGAGGTATTGACCTTGGTGACGTCGCGCGCCGCCTGGATCTGATCGTTGAGCGAGACCAGCACGCCCTTGCCGACGGCATCCGGGCTGGCGGCCAGCAGCACCGCGTTATACAGGTTGATCGGACCGTCGGCCGACAGCGCGGTCGACGGCCGCATCGCGCCCACCAGCACCACCGGCTTGCGGCTCTTGACCACCAGGTTCAGGAAGTACGCGGTTTCCTCCAGCGTGTCGGTGCCGTGCGTGATGACGATGCCATCGACGTTCGGCTGCGCCAGCAGGGCGTTGACGCGCTTGCCCAGCGTGAGCCAGTGCTCATTGGTCATGTTCTCGCTGGCGATCTGGAACACCTGCTCGCCGCTCACATTGGCCACCTTGGCCAACTCCGGCACCGCCTGGATCAGGCGCTGCACGCCCACCGTGGCAGCCGTGTAGCCGACGGTGGTGGTGCTCGTTGCGCCGGTGCCGGCGATGGTGCCGCCGGTCGCAAGAATCGTGACGTTGGCCAGCTTGGGCGCGTTCGACTCGGCATGCGCCGCGCAAGCGAATGCGAACAGCAGCAGGAAGGGCGCGAACAGTTTTTGCGCGGATGGTTTGTGAAGCATGCGTTCTCCTGAAATGGATGGTTATGGTTTTTTGTAGACGACGCCGTCTTTCATCACGAACTCGATGTGCTGCAGCAGCGTGATGTCGCGCAGCGGGTCGCCGCTGACGGCGACGATGTCGGCGGCGAAGCCGGGTTCGATGACGCCCAGATTGCCGGACTGGTCGAGCAGGCTGGCGGCGCTCAGCGTCGCGGCGCGGATCGCTTCCAGCGCGGGCATGCCGCCTTCGACCATGTAGGCAAATTCCTTGGCATTTTCACCGTGCGGGAACACACCCGCATCGGTGCCGAAGGCGATTTTCACGCCGGCCTTGTAGGCGCGGCTGAAGGTGGCCTGGATCTGCGGACCGATGGCCGCCGCCTTGGGCCGCACCACCGGGGTGTAGTACTCGGGGTCCTTGGCCTTGTCGCCCACATAGCGTCCTGCGGCCAGGGTCGGCACGTACCAGGCGCCGGTCTTCTTGAACAAGGCGATGGCCTCGTCGTCCATCAGCGTGCCGTGCTCGATCGAGTCGACCCCGGCGCGCAGCGCGCGCTTGATGCCTTCGGTGCCGTGCGCATGCGCGGCCACGCGGAAGCCATAATCCTTGGCGGCGCTGACGATCGCGCGCAGTTCTTCTTCGGTGTACTGCGAATTCTGGCCGCTGCGGGCCTGGCTCAATACGCCGCCGGTGGCGGTGACCTTGATCAGGTCCGCGCCTTCCTTGTAACGCGCGCGCACCGCCTGGCGGCCTTCGTCGGGGCTGTTGATCACACCCTCGTTCGGTCCCGGGTTGCCGAGCGCGCGGTTGAAGCGGGCCGACAGCCCGTTGCTCGGGTCGGCGTGGCCGCCGGTGGTGGCAATCGACTTACCGGCGGTGAACATGCGCGGGCCGGGAATGGCGCCGTTTTCGATGGCGCGCTTGAGCGCGATGTTCAGGCCATCGGCCGCGCCCAGGTCGCGCACGGTGGTAAAGCCGGCCATCAGCGTGCGTTCGGCCAGCGCCACCGAGCGGTAGGCGTTGTCGGCGGGGTTCAGGGTGAGCGTGTCGCGCAGCGCGTCGGCCTGCTTTTGCGTCTCGCCCGTCAGGTGCACGTGCATGTCGATAAAGCCCGGCATGCAGGCTTGACGCGACAGATCGATGTGGCCGGCGCCGGCGGTCATGGGGCCGATCGACTTGATCTTGCTGCCCTCGATTTCGATGCTGACCCGCTCGCGCCAGACTCCCGCTTTCACATCGAGCATGCGGCCGCAGTCCACCGTCTGGACTGCCGCCTGGACGCTGCCGGCAAGAAGGAAGAGGCACACGGCGGATCGCTTTTGCATGAGGGAGCTCCGGTGGGATGGTGGGAAATGAGGATACACGAATTCCCATAAAAAAAGGCCTCCCAGAAATGGAAAGCCCTTTATGGAGAAAACTTGATCAGACCAGTGGCGCGGTCGCGGGATCCTTGGTCGGGTCGCTCAATTCGCCTTCCCACTTGGCCACGACGGCGGTAGCGATGCCGTTGCCGATGACATTGGTGGCCGAGCGGGCCATATCGAGGAAATGGTCGATACCGAGTAGCAAGACCATGCCAGCGGCGGGAATGGCGAACTGGTCCAGCGTGGCGGCGATCACCACCAGCGAGGCGCGCGGCACGCCGGCCATGCCTTTGGAAGTGAGCATCAGCACCAGCATCATCGTCATCTGGGTGCCGAGCGACATCTCGATGCCGTAAGCCTGGGCGATGAAGATGGTGGCGAAGGTGCAGTACATCATCGAGCCATCGAGGTTGAACGAGTAACCGACCGGCAGCACGAAGGCGGCGATGCGGTTCTTGACGCCGAAGCGCTCCAGGCCTTCCAGGGTTTTGGGGAATGCCGCTTCCGACGAGGCGGTCGAGAAGGCGAGAATGGTCGGCTCGCGCAGGATGCGCAGCAGGGAGAACACGCGCGGGCCGAGGAAGATAAAGCCGGCCAGTGTCAGCACCACCCACAGCATCACGATGGCGAAGTAGAACTCGCCCATGAAGATGCCATAGGTCGAGAGCACCTGCATGCCGCTCTTGGCGATGATCGCCGTCACGGCGGCGAACACCGCGACCGGCGCGAAGTTCATGACATAGCCGGTGACCTTGAGCATGACGTGGGCCACGCCGTCGATGGCTTCGATCATCGGATTGGCGCGCTGGCCCACGGCCGCGGCGGCGGTGCCGAAGAAGATCGAGAACACGACGATCTGCAGGATTTCGTTCTTGGCCATGCCATCGACAATCGACGAAGGCACCAGGTGGGTGACGAAGTCCTTGAGCGAGAGGCTCGATTTGGCCAGGTCGTTGACGGCGGTCGGATCGAGGAATTTCTCCATGCCGACGCCGGGCTTGAACAGGTTCACCAGGATCAGCCCGAGCGACAAGGAGATGAGCGAAGCGATCACGAACCAGCCCAGGGCCTTGACGCCGACCCGGCCCACTTCCTTGGCGTCGCCCATCTTGGCGATGCCTACCACCAGGGTCGAGAACACCAGCGGCGCGATGATCATCTTGATCAGGCGCAGGAACAGCGTGGTGATCAGGCCCATGTACTCGGCGAAGGATTTGGGATCGGCCAGCGTGATGTTGGCCACGTAGCCCGCGACGATCCCGAGCACCAGGCCCGCGATGATGTAGATAGTAAGGCGGTTGCGATTATTCATGCTGCATCCTGTATTTGGGTCGATCCGTGCGTTCTCGGGCAAAATAGGTGTATTTTGTGAGTAGACAAGCCGGGCTGTTGATGAAATTCTTGGCAAGTTCCGCAGTATCCTTGCCGCTGCAAGTGCTGTCAAGCTCGCTTCACCCCATGAGAAACCGACAAAAAACAACATGATCGAACTGAAGAACGTCAGCAAATCCTACGGTGCTTTCAAGGTGCTCAGCGACTGCAGCACCCGGGTCGACAAGGGCGATGTGGTGGTCATCTGCGGGCCGTCGGGCTCGGGCAAGTCGACCCTGATCAAGACCGTCAACGGGCTCGAACCGTTCCAGGCCGGCGAAGTGCGGGTCGACGGCATTTCGGTGGGCGACCCCAAGACCAATCTGTCGCGCCTGCGCGCGCGCATCGGCATGGTGTTCCAGAATTTCGAGCTGTTCCCGCATTTGTCGGTGCGCGAGAACCTGACCCTGGGCCAGACCAAGGTGCTGGGGCGCAGCGAAGAGGAAGCGACCGCGCGCGGCCTCAAGTATCTGGACCGGGTGGGCTTGCTGGCGCAGCAGGACAAATTTCCAAGCCAGCTGTCGGGCGGCCAGCAGCAGCGCGTGGCCATCGCGCGCGCGCTGGCGATGGACCCGATCGCCATGCTGTTCGACGAGCCCACGTCCGCGCTCGACCCCGAAATGATCACCGAGGTGCTCGATGTGATGGTTGGCCTGGCGCAGGAAGGCATGACCATGATGGTCGTCACGCACGAGATGGGTTTTGCGCGCAAGGTGGCGGACCGGATCGTGTTCATGGACCATGGGAAGATTGTGGAAGACACGCCGACCCAGGAGTTTTTCAGCGCGCCCAAGTCGGAGCGGGCGCGCGAGTTTTTGGCGAAGATTATTCACTAACGGACGCGCGACAGCTGGCTCGCTATCTCGCTGCTGGACAGGCCTGCCCCGCCAATCGCGCGCCTAATTGACGCGCACTCTCAAAGTCGACCGCACTGAGCTCTTCGCCAAAGCGGCTGCGCAGCTGCTCCTCGGTCAGCACTTTTTTTCGTGGCACGGCGGCCGCGATGGCATAGGCCATCGAACTGCGCACATCGCGTTCGGTCAGCGTGCCCGCATCGTAGACGTTGGACAGCGTCGCCAGTGCAAAGTGGTCGCATTGGTCGCCCGCCTGTTTGAGGTAGGTCAGGGCATCCTCTTTCCAATGAATGACGATGGGATCGGCCGCGCCGGTCGTCATATCGTATTCATGCCCGTACGGTCCCTCTGTGTAAAAGTCGAGCTGCGCCGTCAGATGGCCGGCGCGCGCCGCCGCATTCAGAAAACCCAGCCGTTCCTGCACCTGGGCCGGAGAGATCCCGGCGCACAGCTTGACCAGGCCTTCGCGCTCGCGCAGGAAGATCTCGCGCTCGGCCGGATCCTGGTACTCGGCCACGGGATCCTGGATGGCCGCGCAGATCGATTCGGCCTGATACACCTCGTACGCGGCCGGTGCGTCGCCGCTGCGGGCTTTGGCGATACGTTCGGCGACGTAGGCGGCGACGGTCTTGCCGCCCAAGTCCACGCCGCGCCCGTTGCGGCCGTTGACGAGTGTGGCGCTGGTGTGAACCGGCGCAGCCTGAACCGGCCCGGCATCGGGAAGCGAAGCCAGCCATCCCACCTGGTCGCGCGGGCGCACCTGCGGCGCCGCAGTCACGGTCGATGGCGCGGCCTGGCGCTCGGACGCCGGCCACGCCAGCCACAGCGCCAGGCCGAAGCCGGCGACGCCGAGCAGGTAGACGCAGGCTTCGCGTTGCTTCATGCGCTCAATTGAACAGCGAGCAGTAGTTCTGGCTGCGTTCGAGATTGAGTCCCACTGAGCCGCTGGACGCGATCACCTTGACCCAGCCGTTCGGCTTGGTGGCGGTGGGCGTCGCGCCGCAATTGGTGTGGACCCAGTGAATGCCCGTGCCGCTCGTGTATTTCTGGCCGCACAGGCCGAGGCGCTGGTTGAGCTGGATCGCAGCCAGCGATTTGGGCATGGTGGTGGCGTTGCGCACGTAGTCGACCGCGTACACATTGTCCATCGCCACGTCGTAGGTCTTGCCGTCCTGGTCGGAACGCAGGTTCAGACGGGTGTGGGTCAGGCGCACACCGTCGATCACGGTCGAGCCGGTGGCAAAGCGCGGCGCGCTGGTCACCGTGCCGGTGATGTAGGCGCCTTTATTGGCGGTGCAGGTGGACAGTTCGGAGGCGGAAGCGAGCAGTGCTTGGGACAACAAAAACAGAGCAATCAGTAATTTATTCAATTTAGATCTCCAATTTCGTGTGGTTTCAGATAAGCCCGGATGACTCCGTTGCCCCTGCACGCGATGCTGAAATGCAGGTACTGCATTGCCCAGAATCTATTGCCGAGTCTAGTGCGAAAAACCAGTATGGCGAACAAATGTTTCGATTTCGTGACAATTGTTGATGCTAAAAACATACAGGTTTCATTTCATCAAGTTTGCCGCCGCAGGGGGAAATATCCGGGGGCGCACCGATGGAAGTGGCCTGCTGCGGGTAAAATGACGGCATCCGTTTTCAGAGAGACGCCATGTCCAACCTCGATTCCCCCGCCCCGAAAAGCATCACGATCGCCCGTCCGGATGACTGGCACCTGCACCTGCGCGACGGCGCGGCGCTGGCCAGCGTGCTGCCGCACAGCGCGCGCCAGTTCGCGCGCGCCATCGTTATGCCGAACCTCAAGCCACCCGTCACCACGACCGCGATGGCGCAGGCGTATCGGGACCGCATCCTGGCGGCGCTGCCGGCGGGGATGCAGTTCGAGCCGCTCATGACGCTTTACCTGACCGACAACACCGACCCGGACGAAATCCGCCGCGCCGCCGACAGCGGCTTCGTGCACGCCGTCAAACTGTATCCGGCCGGCGCCACCACCAATTCCGATGCCGGCGTGACCGACCTGGCCAAGTGCTACAAGACGCTCGAAGTGATGCAGGAGCTAGGCATGCCCTTCCTGGTGCACGGCGAAGTGACGGACCAGGACATCGACCTGTTCGACCGCGAAGCCGTGTTCATCGAACGCGTCATGCGCCCGCTGCGCCGTGACATGCCGGCCCTGAAGATTGTGTTCGAGCACATCACCACCAAGGACGCGGCGCAGTACGTGGCCGAAGCCGAAGGCCCGATCGCGGCGACCATCACCGCCCATCACCTGCTCTACAACCGCAACGAGATCTTCAAGGGCGGCATCCGCCCGCATTACTACTGCCTGCCGGTGCTCAAGCGGGAAGAGCATCGCCTGGCGCTGATGACGGCGGCCACCAGCGGCGACGAACGCTTCTTCCTCGGCACCGACTCGGCACCGCACGCCATCGGCGCCAAGGAAACGTCCTGCGGCTGCGCCGGCTGCTACACCGCGTTGCATGCGATGGAAATGTATGCCGAGGCGTTCGAACGCGCCGGCGCGCTCGACAAGCTCGAAGGTTTCGCCAGCCAGTTCGGCCCGGACTTCTACGAGCTGCCACGCAATACCGAAACGGTGACGCTGGTGCGCGAGTCGTGGACCTTGCCGCAGACCGTGCCGATGGCCGATTCCCAGCTGGTGCCTCTGAACGGCGGCGAGCAAATCAACTGGAAACTGCTGTAAGCCGATGTTCGAGGCGATCGACTGGTCACGGCCCTGGTATGACGCGGTCCGCCCGGCGTTCGCCCGCTTCGACTTTGACGCGCTGGGCCTGACCGGCGCGCTCAATGCCGGCGCCGCGTCGCTGGCGCTGGTCAACCAGCGCGGTCAGCCGATCCGCTTCGTGCCGCAGGCCGAGTTGCCGGAAGGGCGGGCCTACGAGGAATATATCGGTGCCACCGGCTGCGTGCCGACGCGCGAGAATTTGCACGATTTCTTCAATGGCCTGGTGTGGCTGACCTTCCCGCGTATCAAACAGCAGCTCAATGCCCTGCAGGCGGCGCAGATCGCGGTGGCCGGTGTCGGCAAGTCGCGCGGTGCGGCGCGCGATGCGGCCACCATCTTTGACGAGAACTCGGCGCTGCTGGTGGTGCGCGATGGGACGCTCGAGCCGCTGCTGCGCGAGCATGCGTGGAACGAGGCGCTGTATGTGCGGCGGGACTTGTTCGGCCGTGACGCGCAGGTATGGCTGTTCGGTCACGCGCTGATGGAAAAGCTGGTCGCGCCGCGCAAGGCGATCACGGCGCATACGCGTGTGGTGCAGGCGGACGATCACTACTTTACCTTGTCGCAGGAAGGGCAGCGTGCGTGGATCGACGCGCATGTGGCGGCTTTACTCGCCAGCGAAGAATTAAATACCGCGTCGTTCACGCCGTTGCCCGTTCTCGGCATTCCAGGTTGGTGGCCGGAACAAGACGAAGCGTTCTACGCCGATAGTGCCGTTTTCCGCGCCAAACGACGTGCTGACTGATTCACTTTAGGGATACTCATGACTGACACCATCCGCTGGGGCATCCTCGGCACCGGCAAGATTGCGCGTGCCTTTGCCAATGCGCTGAAGGACACGCCGGATGCAGTGCTGGCAGCGGTCGCGTCGCGCAGCAGCGACAGCGCGCGCGCTTTCGCCGCCGAATTCGGCGCGCCGCAAAACTTCGGAACCTACGAAGATCTGGCATCGGCACCGGACATCGACATCGTCTACGTCGCCACGCCGCATCCGATGCATGCGCAGAGTGCCATCCTGCTTTTGAACGGCGGCAAAGCCGTCTTGTGCGAAAAGCCGTTCACCATGAACCGGCGCGAGGCCGAACAGGTCATCGCGCTCGCGCGCGCCAAGAAGCTGTTCCTGATGGAGGCCATGTGGACCCGCTTCATGCCCGCGCTGGCGGAAGTGAAGCGCGTGATCGCCTCGGGCGAGATCGGCCCCGTTCACCATGTGATGGCCGACTTCGGCTTCACCGCCACCAAAGACCCCGCGCATCGTGTCAACAACCGGGAACTGGGCGGCGGCGCATTGCTGGACCTGGGCATCTACCCGCTCTCGATTTCGGCCGCCATACTGGGGCCGGTCGCTTCCGTCCAGGCCAGCGCCGAGCTGGGCGACACCGGCGTCGACCTGCAGACCAGCTTCACCCTCAAACATGCGGGCGGGGGCCTGTCGATCTGCAGCTGCTCGTTCAAGGCGCGCACGCCGGCCGAACTGACCGTGGCCGGCGAACTCGGTTTCGTGCGCATGAACACCCAGTTCCATCGCACCACGTCGGTGACGGTGTCGCTGGCCGATGGCAGCACGCGCACGATCGATACGCCCTATCTGGGCAACGGCTACGTGCACGAGGCGATCGAAGCGGGGCGCTGCCTGCACGCGGGCCTGATCGAAAGCCCGGGCATGACGCACGACGAAACGCTGGCCCTGATGTCGGTGATGGACGACATCCGCGCCCAGATCGGCGTGCACTACCCGGCCGACCTCACACCTTGAGGAATTCTTCCTTGCCACCGAGCCAGCGGGCCAGGTGTGCTTCGACCACGTCGTCGACCTTGTCGTGAATCAGGCTGTGCGCCACATCGCGCGCCTGCTCCACCAGCCACTGGTCGGTCTCGAGGTCTGCAAAGCGCAGCATCGCCTGGCCTGACTGGCGCGCGCCCAGGAATTCGCCTGGGCCGCGGATCTCCAGGTCGCGCCGCGCGATCTCGAAGCCGTCGGTGGTCTCGCGCATCGTCATCAGGCGCTGCTTGGCGATCTGGCCCAGCGGGCTTTGATACAGCAGCAGGCAGACACTGGCCGCCGAGCCGCGGCCCACGCGTCCGCGCAGCTGGTGCAGCTGCGATAGGCCGAAACGTTCGGCGTGTTCGATCACCATCAGCGACGCATTCGGCACGTCCACGCCCACCTCGATCACGGTGGTCGCCACCAGCACCTGCACTTCGTTGGCGGTGAAGGCGTCCATCACTTCCTGCTTTTCCAGCGGCTTCATGCGGCCGTGGACCATCCCCACCTGCAGGTCGGGCAATGCTTCGGCCAGCATCGCGTGGGTATCGGTGGCCGTTTGCAGCTGCAGCGCTTCGGATTCCTCGATCAGCGGGCAGACCCAGTACACCTGGCGTCCTTCCAGCGCGGCGGCATGCACCCGTTCGATCACTTCGTCGCGCCGGTTTTGGTCGATGGCGCGCGTGACGATCGGGCTGCGGCCGGGCGGCAGCTCGTCGATGACGGACACTTCGAGGTCGGCGTAATAGGTCATGGCCAGCGTGCGCGGGATTGGCGTGGCCGACATCATCAGCTGGTGCGGGGTCTTGCCGTTGCTGCCCTTGTTGCGCAGCGTGAGACGCTGGCCCACGCCAAAGCGGTGCTGTTCGTCGACGATCACCAGGCCCAGTTTGGCGAAGTTGACGGTGTCCTGGATCAGGGCGTGGGTGCCGATCACCAGCTGCGCCTCGCCCGATTCGACCAGCGCGGTGGCGGCCAGCTTGTCTTTTTTCTTGAGGCTGCCCGTCAGCCACGCGACCTTCACCCCGAGCGGCTCCATCCACGCCGCGATTTTGCGGAAGTGCTGGTCGGCCAGGATCTCGGTGGGCGCCATCAGCGCCGCCTGGTAGCCGCAGTCGATGGCCTGGGCGGCCGCCAGCGCCGCCACCACCGTCTTGCCGCTGCCGACGTCGCCCTGCAGCAGGCGCTGCATCGGGTAAGGATTCTTGAGATCGGCGCGGATTTCCTTGAGCACGCGCTGCTGGGCGCCGGTCAGCTGGAACGGCAGCTGGCCCAAAAACGCTTCCGACAGCGCGCCCGTCGATTTGAGCACCGGCGCGCCTTTGGTGCGGCGGGCCCGCTGCGCGCGTTTGAGCGAGAGCTGCTGGGCCAGCAGCTCGTCGAACTTCATGCGCACCCAGGCGGGGTGCGAGCGTTCGACCAGCGCGTTGGCATCGATTTCCTGGGGCGGGTAGTGCAGCAGGCGCACTGCCGGCTCGAAGTTCGTCAGGTTCATCGACGCGAGCAGGGCAGGCGGCAGCGTGTCGCGCCAGTCGACCCGGCGCATGGCGTCGGCAATGGCGCGCCGCAGGATCGCTTGCGACAGCCCTTCGCCGGACGGGTACACGGGCGTCAGTTCCTTGGGCAGGGGCGCGCCCTCGTTGATCACCTTGTAGCCCGGGTGGACCATTTCGGCGCCAAAGAAGCCGTGTTTGAGTTCGGCGCGGGCGCGCACGCGGGTGCCCTCGGCCAGCTGCTTGACCTGGCTGCCGTAAAAATTCATGAAGCGCAGCAGCAAGTCGCCTGTCTCGTCGGCGATGGTGACCAAGAGCTGGCGCCGCGGGCGGAACGAGATTTCGTTCTTGGTGACGACCCCTTCGACCTGGGATACATGGCCGCCGCGCAGGCAGGCGTCGCGGATCGAGACAACCTGGGTCTCGTCCTCGTAGCGCATCGGCAGGTGCAGCACCAGGTCCATATCGGTGCGCAGTCCCAGCTTGGCGAGCTTGCTTTCGTTGGTTTTTGGCGCTGCTTTGGGTTTCGAAGGGGGCATATTGCTGCGAATTGGCGGCGCTAGGATAAAATAGAGGGTTGCCTTGCGCGTGAGCGCTATTGTAAGGCCCCTGAGCCAAGTTGGCTCTAAAACCGTCGTCCTCGCGAAGGCGGGGACCCATGCCACGCCGCCGAAGTCGGACAAGTGCTATGGGCCCCCGCCTTCGCGAGGGCGACGTAACTACAGATCTGACTAAATATGTACTCGCTTTCCGATTTCGATTTCGAGCTCCCGCCGGAGCGCATTGCCCAGCTGCCGCTGCCCAACCGCAGCGCTTCCCGCCTGCTGCACGTGGACGGGCAGAACCTGGTCGACCGTCAGTTCAGCGACATCGTCGACCTGCTGGTCCCGGGCGACCTGCTGGTCATGAACGACACGCGCGTGCTCAAGGCGCGCTTTTTCGGTGTCAAGGAGACCGGCGGCAACGTGGAAGTGCTGGTCGAGCGCGTGCTCGACAACCGCACCGTGCTGGCCCAGGTGCGCGCCTCCAAGTCGCCTAAGCCCGGCAACAAGATCCGTCTGGCCGACGCCTTCACGGTCACGGCGGGCGAGCGCGCAGGCGAATTCTTCACGCTCACGTTTGATGGCGACGTGTTCGACCTGATCGAACAGCACGGCCGCTTGCCGCTGCCGCCCTACATCGAGCATGACGCCGACGAATTCGACGAAAACCGCTACCAGACGGTCTATTCGCGCGAACCGGGCGCCGTGGCCGCACCGACCGCCGGTCTGCACTTCGACGAAGCGCTGCTGGAAAAACTGAAGGCGAAAGGCGTGAAGTTCGCCTACGTCACGCTGCACGTGGGCGCCGGCACCTTCCAGCCGGTGCGGGTGGAAGTGCTGGCCGAGCACAAGATGCACACGGAGTGGTACACCGTGCCGCAGGAAACCGTGGACGCGGTGCGCGCCGCCAAAGCGGCAGGCCGCGCGGTGGTCGCCGTCGGCACCACCAGCCTGCGCGCGCTCGAATCGGCGTCGCAATCGGGGCAGCTCGAAGCGGGCAGCGCCGACACGGCCCTGTTCATCACGCCCGGCTACACCTTCAAGACCGTCACGCGTCTGATCACCAACTTCCACCTGCCCAAATCGACCCTGCTGATGCTGGTGTCGGCCTTTGCCGGCTATGACGAGATCAAGCGCGCGTATGCGCATGCGATCGCCAGCGAATATCGCTTCTTCAGCTATGGCGACGCCATGCTGCTCACCACAGAAAACAAGTAATCATGCTCGACTTTAAACTCCTCAAGACCGATACCAGCGGCCTGTCGCATGCGCGGCGCGGGCGCCTGACGCTCAATCACGGCGTCATCGAGACCCCGATCTTCATGCCGGTCGGGACCTACGGCTCGGTCAAGGCGATGTCGCCGGTCGAACTGAAGGAAGTCGGATCCCAGATCATCCTCGGTAACACCTTCCACCTGTGGCTGCGCCCGGGCACGGAAGTATTGAACAAGTTCGGCGGCCTGCACGGTTTCATGGGCTGGGACGGGCCGATCCTGACCGATTCGGGCGGTTTCCAGGTGTTTTCGCTGGGCGCGATGCGCAAGATCACGGAAGAGGGCGTCAAATTCGCCTCGCCCATCGATGGCAGCAAGCTGTTCCTGTCGCCGGAAATCTCGATGCAGATCCAGCGCGCGCTCAATTCCGACATCGTGATGCAGTTCGACGAATGCACGCCGTACGAGATCGACGGCCGCCCGGCCACCACCGAAGAAGCGGCCAAGTCGATGCGCATGTCGCTGCGCTGGGCCCAGCGCTCGATGAACGAATTCACCCAGGGCGGCAACCCGAACGCGCTGTTCGGCATCGTCCAGGGCGGCATGTTCGAGCATTTGCGCGACGAATCGCTGGCCGCGCTGGAAGAAATCAACTTCCCGGGCCTGGCCATCGGCGGCCTGTCGGTGGGCGAGCCGAAGGAAGACATGATGCGCATGCTCGAGCACGTGGGCCCGCGCCTGCCGGCCCACAAGCCGCATTATCTGATGGGAGTGGGCACGCCGGAAGACCTGGTGGCCGGCGTGGCCAACGGGATCGACATGTTCGATTGCGTGATGCCGACCCGAAATGCCCGCAATGGCTGGCTGTTTACCCGTTTTGGCGACGTCAAGATCAAGAATGCGCGCTACAAGGACGACATGGGTCCGCTCGACGAGAGCTGCGACTGCTATTGCTGCAAGAATTTCACGCGCGCGTATTTACATCACTTGCACCGTTCCAAGGAAATCCTCGGCGCGCGCCTGAATACGATCCACAACCTGCATTACTACCTCAAGCTGATGAGCGAAATGCGCGATGCGATCGATGCCGACCGTTTCCACGCCTTCCGCCTCGAATTTAATGCGGCCAGAGCCAGGGGCGTTTAATTGTTGAAAAAGCATTAACGTTGCCTTCGCGAGGGCGACGAGGTGGTTCGCGGGTGCCCAATTATTACGCACGCAACACTTGCAAAAAGATTTACAGGAGCCAGATACCCCCAATTGGTCTGACTCCATCCGGCGATGCTAGAATACAGCGCTGTTTTTTAAACTAATACCTTGATATCGGAGTTCCCGTGCTTATTACTACTGCTCTCGCGCAAGCGACCCAGCCTGTCAAAACTGGCGACATGGCTTCGCTGCTGGGCGGCCCTATCCCGATCTTTGCGCTGATGTTCGCAGTCATGTACTTCCTCATGATCCGCCCGCAGCAAAAGAAAGCCAAGGAACAGCGCACGATGATGGACGCGCTGGGCAAGGGCGACGAAGTCGTCACCGCCGGCGGCATCCTGGGCAAGGTCACCAAGGTCAACGAGACCTACGTGACGATCGAGGTCTCTGCCAACACCGAAATCGTGGTGCAGAAACACGCGATCACCACCCTGCTGCCGAAGGGCACGCTCAAGTCGCTGTAAGCCTGACGGGCGGCAGCGCCGCCCGACTGTTCAATCTGAACGCTGGAACACTATGAACCGCTATCCGCTCTGGAAATATCTTCTGATCGTCATCGCGCTGCTGCTGGGCGCCTTGTACACGGCGCCCAACTACTTCGTTGAATCGCCTGCCTTGCAAGTGACGACCGGCAAGCAAACACTCAAGATCACCAACGACACCACCAGCCGCGTGCAATCCGTGCTCAAGACGGCCGGCATCGCTCCGCTCAGCGTGAGCCTGGAAGGCGAGGGCGGCAATGTGGCCGTGCGCGCCCTGTTCGATACCACCGATCATCAATTCAAGGCCAAGCTGGCGCTGGAGCGCGAGCTCAACAGCAACTTGACGGATCCCGACTACATCGTCACGGTCAACCTGTTCAAGAATGTGCCGCGCTGGATGCAAGCGGTGCGCGCGTTGCCGATGAACCTCGGTCTCGATTTGCGCGGCGGCGTGCACTTCCTGCTGCAGGTCGATGCGGGCGCCGTGGCCGAGACCAAGCTCAAAGGCATCGTCAGCGGTGTGCGTAGCCAGCTGCGCGACAAGGAAGTGCGCCACGCCGGTATCGAGCGTGTGGGCAAGGCGGTGGAAGTCAAGTTCCGCGACGCCGACACGCTGGCCAAGGCGCGCAACGTGCTGTCGAGCCAGTCGACCGAACTGGCGTTCGCCGACACCGTCGACGGCGCCGACTTCAAGCTGATCGTCACCCTCAAGCCCGAGGCGCTGCGCCGCACGGTGGAAGAAGGCGTCAAGCAGAACATTTCGACCCTGTCCAAGCGGATCAACGAACTGGGCGTGTCCGAACCGATCATCCAGCAGCAAGGCGCCGACCGCATCGTGGTCCAGCTGCCTGGCGTGCAGGACGTCGCGCACGCGAAAGACATCATCGGCCGCACTGCGACCCTGGAACTGCGCATGGTCGATTCGACCGTCGTGCCGGGTACCGAAGAAACCGCGTCGATCCCGTTCACGTCCGAACTGTTCACCCGTGAACAGGGCGGCCCGATGGTGCTGTCGAAAGACGTGATCCTGTCCGGCGAATACATTTCCAGCGCCGATGCCACCTTCGACCAGCATCAGGCTCCGGCCGTGAGCCTGGACCTGAACGGCGACGGCGGAAAGAAAATGCGCGACGCCACCAAGGACAACATCGGCAAGCGCATGGCGATCCTGCTCAAGGAAAAGAACAAGTACACGATCCTGTCGGCACCGACCATCCAGAGCACCCTGGGCAGCAAGTTCCAGATCACCGGCATGGGCACCATCGAAAAATCGACCGAACTGGCGCTGCTGCTGCGTTCGGGCGCCTTGTCGGCACCGATGGAATTCATCGAAGAACGCGTGATCGGCCCGCAGCTGGGCGCCGAGAACATCGCCAAGGGCTTGTACTCGACCGTGTACGGCTTTGCCGCGATCGCCATCTTCATGGTCATCTACTACCACCTGTTCGGCTTCTTCAGCGTGACCGCGCTGGCCTCGAACCTGCTGTTCCTGCTCGCCTTGCTGTCCTTCATGCAAGTGACGCTGACGCTGCCGGGTATCGCCGCTATCGCGCTCGCGCTCGGTATGGCGATTGACGCCAACGTGCTGATCAACGAACGGATCCGCGAGGAGCTTCGTGCCGGCAATACGCCGCAGGCTGCGATCGCGGCTGGCTTCGAGCGTGCCTGGGCCACGATTCTCGACTCGAACGTGACCACGCTGATCGTCGGTATCGCCCTGTTCGCGTTTGGTTCCGGCCCGATCCGCGGCTTCGCCGTGGTGCACTGCCTGGGTATTCTGACCTCGATGTTCTCCGCCGTGTTCGTCTCGCGCGGCCTGGTCAACCTGTGGTACGGCCGTAAGAAAAAGCTGAACGGTGTCTCGATCGGTACCGTCTGGACTCCTGGCGTTTCGAGCCTGAAATAATCAGAATTTACTACTAGGATTCAAGATGGAATTTTTCCGCATCAAGAAAGATATTCCCTTCATGCGCCACGCGTTGATCTTCAACGCGATTTCGGCACTGACCTTCGTGGCCGCCATTTTCTTCCTGGCGACCAAGGGACTGCACCTGTCGGTCGAGTTCAAGGGCGGCACCGTGATGGAGCTGAAATACCCGGGCGCGGCGAACCAGGAAAAGATCCGCGCCGACCTGACCAAGCTTGGCTACGAACAGCCTGAAGTGACCAGCTTCGGCACCGCGCAGGAAGTCATGCTGCGCTTGCCGATCGTTAAGGCCGTGGCCGGCTCGACCGGCTCGCAGCTGGTGTTCAACACCCTGTGCAAGGCAGAGGGTGGCGAACCGAAGCAGGTGCAGCTGACCGACGCCAGCGGCATCAAGAAAGACACGGCCAGCTGCTTCAATGCAGCCAACGTGGAAGTGCTGAGCCTGAGGAAGGTCGAGTTCGTCGGTCCGCAAGTGGGGGAGGAACTGGCCAACAACGGCATCAGCGCGCTGGCGATGGTGATCGTGCTGGTCATGTTCTACCTGGCCGTGCGCTTCGAATGGAAGTACGCCGTCTCGGCAATCATCGCCAACTTGCACGACGTGGTCATCATCCTCGGCTTCTTCGCCTTCTTCCAGTGGGAATTCTCGCTGGCGGTGCTGGCGGGCGTGCTGGCGGTGCTCGGTTACTCGGTCAATGAATCGGTGGTGATTTTCGACCGGATCCGCGAAAACTTCCGCAAGCAGCGCAAGGCGAGCGTGCACGAAGTAATCGACAACGCGATCACCAGCACCATCTCGCGGACCATCATCACCCACGGCTGTACCCAGATGATGGTGCTGTCGATGCTGTTCCTGGGCGGTTCGACCCTGCACTACTTCGCCATCGCGCTGACCATCGGTATCTGCTTCGGCATTTACTCGTCGGTGTTCGTGGCCGCGGCGATCGCCATGTGGCTGGGCGTCAAGCGTGAAGACCTGATCAAACCGGTCAAGGAAAAAGACGAGACCGACGGCGCTGTGGTGTAAAGACAGGCTGTAACACAGAATGCCGCGCTGGTCGTCCAGGGCGGCATTTTTCATTTGGAGAAGGCATGAGCCGTACCAACCGTCTGTTTCTGCTGATGGATGCGCTGCGCGGGCACCGGCGTCCGGTGACGGCGGCCGTGCTGGCCGAGCGCCTGGGCGTGTCCGAACGCACCATCTACCGCGACATCCAGACTTTGTCGGGCCTGGGCGCCCCGGTCGAAGGCGAGGCCGGCGTGGGCTACATGATGCGCGCCGGCGTGTTCCTGCCGCCGCTGATGTTCGACGCCGACGAACTCGAAGCGCTGGTGCTGGGCGCGCGCTGGGTCGGGCGGCAGGGCGACAGCGTGCTGGCGCGGGCCGCCGTCAACGCGCTGGCCAAGATCGCCACCGCCACCCCGCGCGACCTGCGCGACACCATGGCCGACACCAGCCTGTGGGTGCCGGCCGAGCGCGGCGATGCCGCCAGCGACGCCTACATGGCGCCGGCGCGCGAAGCGATTCGCAAGGAACACAAGCTGCACATCGGCTACCGCGACGGCGGCGGGGTGTCGTCCGAGCGCGTGGTGTGGCCGTTCGCGCTCGCCTTCTTCGAGGGCAAGCGGGTGCTGGCCGCCTGGTGCGAGCTGCGCGCCGCGTTCCGCCATTTCCGGGTCGACCGCATCGACGCAGCCACCTCGCGCCAGGAGCGCTACCCTGCGCAGCGGCGTGACCTGCTGGTGCGCTGGCGGCGTGAGCTCGGCATCAGCGAAGACTCCTGACAAAAACTGTCGCAGCCGGGCCCTATGATGGAGACCTCTTAACCACTCACCGGAGCCTGCACCATGCGCCTGTATCACAACCCCCTGTCCTCGAACGCCCGCCGTGTCTTGCTCGCCGCCAACCTGCTCGGCATCGAGCTGGAACTGGTCGAAGTGAACTTCAAGGACGAGAACGACCGCCGCCGCCTGCTCGAGATCAATCCCAACGGCAAGCTGCCGGTGCTGCAGGATGGCGACTTCACGCTGTGGGAATCGTGCGCCATCATGCAATACCTGTGCGACCAGGCGCCCGACCAGACTCTTTACCCGCAAGATGCGCGCGCCCGCGCCGACATCAACCGCTGGATGTTCTGGACCTGCCAGCACTTCGCGCCGGCGGTCGGCGTGCTGACCTTTGAAAATATCTGGAAAGCCATGCGCGGCATGGGCGAAGCCGATCCGCGCGAACTGGCGCGCGGCGAACGCGACCTGCTGCAATTCGGCGCCGTGATCGACGCCCAGCTGGCGGGGCGTGAATGGATCACCGGCAAGTCGATCAGCCTGGCCGATCTGGCGCTGGCGCCGTCGATGATGTACATCGAGCGCGGCCGCCTGCCGCTCGCGCGTTTCCCCAACCTGATGGCCTGGTTCGGCCGGATTCAGGCGCTGGAAGGCTGGCAGAACAGCGCGCCGGGTTGGTAAAACGGGGGATGTGATACTTGCGCGAACGAAATGTTCGCGAATGTGTGTCATCGCACAGAAACAAAGTCGTCCGGGAACTATAGTGGAACTGTCTCTTTCAGGACATCCCTAGTTTTGGACTTGGCCCGCTCCCCTGGAGCGGGCGTTTTTTTGTCCGTACGGTTTACAGCAAGGCAGCGGTCAGGCTCTTCACTTCCTCGGACGATTCTTCGAGGATACTGTTGAGCGTGCCTTCGCCGATCACGAAGTCGATGGTCGAGGCCGCTTGCATGCTGGTCGCGCCCGGACGCTGGTGCAGCGGCGACGGGACCGGCGACAGATCGTTGGCCAACAGCAGCGTGTCGCCCAGGGTTTCCGGCGGCAAGGCGCGCATCCCGGCCCACAAGCCTTCGATGGCCTGCATGACAGGCGCCGGCACATTGAGTTTTTGCAGCACGCAGCGGCCGATCTGGGTTTCGCCGTGCTCGACCCATTCTTCCGGCTCGCCGTCGAGCAAGCCCGGATATTCTTCGGCGCGCGAGAGCAGGTAGAAGCCGCCCACTTCGTGCACGATGCCGGCAAACAAGGCCGTTTCGGGATCGAGATGGGCGACGCGCTTGGCGATCACCTGCGACAGCGCGGCCACGTGGGCCGAATGCTTCCACAGCTGCTCGGCCTTGGCGCGCAGGGCGGGCTGGGTGATTTTGCTGTCGAGCTGGCGCACGATGACGGCAGCGGCCAGCGCGTTGAGGGTACGGAAACCGACGCGCTGGACCGCATTGCGCACGTTGGTGATTTCGTTGCCGGAGCGGTTGTAGGCGACCGAGTTGGCGATCGCCACCGTACGCGCGGCCAGCAGCGGCTCGGCCTGCACCAGGCGGGCCGCCACTTCGGCGTGGCAGTCGGGATCGTTGAGCGCGCGCTGCAGCTTGAGCGTGGCGTCGACATTGGTGGGGAAGGTCAATTCCCCGCGGCTTGCCTGAGCAGCGATGGCTTTAAAGGCTTCAAGTCTGTCCATGGAAAAATCTACCTCTCTATAAAGATCAAACCTGCCCTGAAAGCAGTGCTCTGAAGCATTTATTTTACGCTGTTGCCGCGCCAATGCAATCTATTATGGCTCGCTGAAAATGGCGTCGCAACCTTCCTGGGTGCCTTCGGTATCCTGCAGTTCATTGACCAGGCCCAGGTCGTCAAGTTCCTCGACCGCATTCATGAAACTATTGATCTTGGTGGCGCCGATCAGGCGATAGATCTCGCCGTCTTCATTGCGCACGCCGATCAGCATTTTTTCCTTGCGCACTTCGTCGGGGGAAGCGACGGTCAGCAGCAGGTTGCCGATGATGTGTTTGTCGAATTTCGCTGGCGATTTGCCGTCGAGCAGGGAGGTTTTCAATATTCTTCCTTCTGTTGTTGTGTGGTAGGGCAGGTGGAACGGTCCGTGATGAGCTGCTTGAGCCGGCCCAGGGTCTGGTCCATGGCATCGAAATCGGCATCCGTGTACGACGAAAACAGCGCGCGTCCCTGTTCGACCACGGCCGGAAAGACCGCCTCGAACATGGCCACGCCGGCCGGCGTGAGGCGCACATAGAACGAACGTTTATCGATGGCACAACGCTCGCGCACGACCAGGCCCTTCGCTTCCAGGCGTTCGATGACGCCGGTCAGGGTGCCCTTGGTGATGAGCGTCTTGTCACCGAGTTCTTTATACGTCATGCCGGGCGTATTGCCCAGGGTGGCGATGATATCGAATTGCGCGTGGGTCAGGCCGCTGCTGCGCACCGACTCGCCCGAAAAACGCTCGAAGCCCTGCAGGCATTCGGCCAGCAATCGCACACTCTTTAGATAACGTTCCCCCATGGCCGTGATTATAGCCGCCTATGCCACGGTTCGCGTTTTGCCGTCGGGCCGGGTACCATAGCGGACTGATGCAGTTTTGCCACACTTGTTGAAAGTTCCCGAATGTCCCATTCACTGCGCGGCATCCTCGCCCTGCTGGTTGTCACCCTCGTCTGGGGCACCACCTTCCCCGCGATGAAAGCGCTGACGGCCGGATTGACGCCGGCCTGGATCGTGCTGTCGCGCTTTGCGCTGGCGGCGCTGCTGCTGTCGCCCTTCCTGTGGCGGGCCAAGCGGCACGATCTGCGCGCCGGCTTCCTGCTCGGTCTGCTGCTGTTTTTCTGTTATGTGTTCCAGGTCGAAGGGCTGGCGCTGACCAGCTCGAACCGCAATGCCTTCATTTGCGGCTTGAACGTGCTGATCGTGCCGCTGCTGGGCGTGCTGTCCGGGCGGCCGCCCGAGCGCCGCATCTGGATCGCGCTGGCGCTGGCCGTGTCCGGCCTGGCGGCGCTGTGCTGGGACGGCGGGGCCTGGAGTTTCGGCGACACGCTGGCGCTGGGCGCGGCGCTCACCTTCGGCCTGTACATCAAGATGATGGAAGTGCAAACGCGCGGCGCCACGCGCCTGATGACCCTGACCGCGATGCAGATCGCCACCGTGGCCGGCTGCGCCGTGCTGTGGGTGCTGGTGACCGAAGTGCCGTTCGGCTCGGAAGTGCAAGTTAGCGCTTACTTCGACCGTATCGCAGGTGCGCTGGGCACTGGCGCCGGTGGTGTGATCTATCTGGGGGTAGTGGCCACGGCCGCCATCATCTCGTTGCAAACTTGGGGGCAGCGCCACAGCACGGCCAATGAGGCGGCGGTGATGTACGCGTTCGAGCCGGCCGCGGCCGCGTTTTTCGGCTATTTCTGGCTGGGCGAGACGATGACGGGGCGTGGCTGGGTGGGCGCGGCCCTGTTGATCTCCGGTATGATAGTCAGTCAATGGAACTCCGAGCCGCGGCCTGAGGGCGCGCTCGTCCCCGAGTAAGAACGCCGCCGCATGCCACTTGCCAAACTCGCCCGCCTTGCCCAAGAGACACCCCTGCGGGTGCTGCTGATCAATGCCGGCGAACCCGACACCCTGACCTGGTCCGGCCTGTACCAGCCCTTGCGGCTGGCCGCCAAGCTGCTGGGGCCGCAGCGTTTGCACGTGGACGTGCGCAGTCCCGACAAATTCAGCGCCGACGCCCAGCGCCACTGGCACATCGTGCTGCTGGTGGCGGACGAAGCGCAAGCTTCGCTGAAACCGGCCAACAGCCGGGCCCTGATCGAGCGTTGCCGCGCGGCGCCGTTCTGGGGCGGGGTGGGGGCAGGGGTGCTGTGGATGGCCGACGCGGGCGTCCTCAACGGCGTGCGCACGGCCCTGCCGTGGGCCCTGTACGCCGATGTCGACAGCGTGGCCGACCACGCCCTGTTCACGCCGCACCTGTACGAAATGGACGACGGCCGCCTGACCTGCTGCGGCGGGGCGGCCAGCACCGACTTTGCATTGACGCTGGTGGACATCATCTTCGGGGCCGGGATTCAATCGCAGATCAAGGAAACGCTGTGCATTGACCGTGTGCGCGGGAAAGAGGAGCGGCAGCGGGTGGCCTTGCAGGCGCGCTTCGGCGCCCTGCAGCCCAAACTCACCGAGGCGGTGACGCTGATGGAATCGAACATCGAAGAGCCGCTGTCGACGGACGACATTGCCAGCTTGGTGGGAATTTCGCGGCGCCAGCTGGAGCGGCTGTTCAAGCAATACCTTGGCAGTCTGCCATCGCGCTACTACCTCGAAATGCGGCTGCAGCGGGCGCGCCAGCTGCTGCTCGAAACCAACTATTCGATCGTGCAAGTGGGCTTGATGTGCGGTTTCTCGAGCGGATCGCACTTCTCGACCGCCTTCGGCGCGTTGTTCGGCAACACCCCGCGCGAAGAGCGCCAGCGCAAGCTCGCCGCCACCTGAACCGCAGTAACACCGGGGTCAGACCACTTTTTCCTGCCATCAGGGGTCAGACCACTTTTCCGAAACAAAACTCCTTTGTTAACAGGCACTTGTTACCCTCCCTTTGACATTCCGACATCTTCCCCTCCGTTATCCTAGCCCGTCCCAGGGGCTACAAAGTGGTCTGACCCTGTTTTTGCGGCAAAAGTGGTCTGACCCCGGTGTGGGGAAAAATGAAAATGGCTGTCGCGTAGACGAAAGATGTTTGGGAGCGCCGTTCTTATAATGGTCCGACGCATTCAGCGGCCCCAGCTGTTTGCACCCCCTAACATTGGATGAGGATTGCCATGAACGCTAAGCTTGATTCCGCTATGACCACGCGCCCTGTCACCAGGCAGACTTTCGACGAGGTCCTCGTCCCCACCTACGCGCCCGCCGCGATGGTGCCCGTGCGCGCGTCCGGTCTCGATCTGTGGGATCAAAATGGCAAGCATTACCTCGACTTCACCTCCGGCATCGCCGTCTCGTCCCTCGGTCATTGCAACCCGACCCTGGTCGCGGCCCTGACCACCCAGCTCAATAACATCTGGCACCTCGGCAACGGCTACACCAACGAGCCGGTCCTGCGCCTGGCCCTGGCCCTGACCGAAGCGACCTTCGCCGACCGCGCCTTCTTCTGCAATTCCGGCGCCGAAGCCAACGAAGGCGCCCTGAAACTGGCCCGCAAATACGCGCACACCAAGTTCGGCGCCCACAAGTCGCGCATCGTGTCTTGCCTGTCCTCGTTCCACGGTCGCACCCTGTTCACCGTGTCCGTCGGCGGCCAGCCGAAGTACACCGAAGGCTTCGAGCCGCTGCCGCAGGAAATCAACCACATCCCGTACAACGACATCGAAGCGGCCCGCGCCGCCATCACCGATGACGTGGCAGCGGTCATCGTCGAGCCGATCCAGGGCGAAGGCGGCGTCATCCCCGGCAATCCTGAATACCTCAAAGCCCTGCGCGAATTCTGCGACAAGACCGGCGCTCTCTTGATCTTCGACGAAGTCCAATCGGGCGTGGGCCGCACCGGCGCCCTGTACGCCTACATGGACAAAGGCGTCACGCCCGACATCCTGACCACCGCCAAGGCGCTCGGCAACGGCTACCCGATCGGCGCCATGCTGACCACCAACGAGATCGCCACCCACTTCGGCGTCGGCTCGCACGGCACCACCTACGGCGGCAACCCGCTGGCTGCCACCGTCGCGCTGAACGTGATCGAGATGATCAACCAGCCGGCCTTCCTGGCGCGCGTCAAAGTCGCGTCCGAGAAGATCTTCGCCAACCTGCGCAAACTGACCGCCGACTTCCCGCAAGTGTTCGGCGAAGTGCGCGGCAGCGGCCTGCTGATCGGTCTGCCGCTGGCGCCTGCCTTCAAGGGCCGCGCCAAGGACATCACCAAAGCCGCCGAAGCGCTCGGCCTGATGCTGCTGATCGCCGGCCCGGACGTGGTCCGTTTCGCTCCGGCCCTGATCGTCTCCGACGAGCAGATCGCCGACGCCGACCGCATCCTGCGCGCCGCCGTCGAAGGCATGCTGGAATCGGCACCCGCCAAGTAAGCCAGTCCCCGGCCTGCTCCGCGCACAGCGGGGCAGGCTGCGCCAGTTCGCAATCCCGCTAGTCCTTTTGGGAGTTCACATGTTTGTAGTTCGTCCGGTTGAACTGACCGATATCGACGCGCTCGAGAAGCTGGCCGCGGCCACCATGCCGGGCGTGCACACGCTGCCCCGCACGCGCGAGAAAATCGCGGCCTCGGTCGAGCGTTCGATCGCTTCTTTCGCCGCCCATGTCGACATCCCCAGCGAAGAATCCTATCTGTTCGTGCTCGAACAGCAGGCTACCCGCGCCATCGTGGGGACCGCCGCCATCTTCGCGTCGGCCGGCTCCAACGGGACCTATTTCTCGTTCCGTAACGACGTCATCCAGCAAGTCTCGCGCGACCTCAATATCAGCCACAGCGTGCATGCGCTCACCCTCTGCTCCGAGCTGACCGCCTACTCGCAGCTGTCGGGCTTTTACGTCACCAACAAGACCTCGGCCGGCCTCGAAGCGGGCCTGCTGTCGCGCGCGCGCCTGTTGTTCGCGGTGCTGGCGCCGCACCGCTTCGGCGACCGCTTCTTCGTGCCGCTGGCCGGCATCACCGACAAGAACGGCCAGTCGCCGTTCTGGGAAGCGCTGGGCCGCAAGTTCTTCAAGATGGATTT